>Ga0065698_100578_pt1 | contig 16208 bp, 18 predicted proteins | sample AntLakMe24m_30um_FD_59087 | JGI IMG/M metagenome (GOLD analysis project Ga0065698, IMG submission 59087) | Hypersaline microbial communities from Antarctic Deep Lake - 24m 3.0um v2 (version 3) | ecosystem: Environmental > Aquatic > Non-marine Saline and Alkaline > Hypersaline | place: Deep Lake... | reverse complement strand
GTCGGCCTCGGCTTGCTGTTCACATTCGTCTTCGCGTAATTCGGAGGTCAACCACACAATGTCCACATCCAACACACTGAGTCGCATCGCTCGCTACCAGCTTGCCGTCGCAATTGTTCTGGCTGGCGTAATAACAAATGGTGCGGACGTATGGATAACGCTCGAAGCGAAGGCCCTCGAGAGTAACCCGATTGTGCTCGAGCTCGGCTGGGGGCCGTGGGTGGCAATCAAGATTGCGGCGCTCGTGGGTCTCGTCGGAGCGTGGTGGCTCGCCCGTGAGCACCGATACGCGAGGGCCGTCGCTACTGGGCCGCTGCTCGTCGGGTTATTCGGAGTGCTCGGCAACGCATCGGCCTCCGGTTGGGTTGCAACCGACACCGGAAAAATCGGGGTTGGAGCGGGCGTGGTCGCTTTTCTGCTTCTCGGTATTGGTTCGATCGGAGTTCGCAAACTCAGAACGGGATTATATACAGTCTCCTCTCGGAGTTTGGCGGCGGCCTCAAATATTCCAAAACCGCAAGCAAAAGGGACTATTGCAGTAGTTCTAACGGTCTTCCTCGTACTATCGACACAAGCGCCGGCAATCGCGTCGAATGATCACAAGATAACCGATAAAGCCGGCTCGGTTTCTCCGATGATTGCGACGTCGGACGGGACACTTCAAGGGTCTTTTGAGAATTACCCGGATGGATGGAATGAAACGGGGGCCGCGGGTTTCGGTGAAAGGTCAACAACACACGCGTCTGACGGCAGTTACAGTTTACATACCTCATTGACGGGTGGCGAGGAAGAGGTAACCTCCAACGAGATAACCTCCAACGCGACGGGCGTTTCGGGTGAGGTGGCAAATTTCAATATGTCATATGACATGTGGCGTTCCACCTCGAATGGCAATCACAAATTTAGCATTAGAATCACGGACGGGACCGAAAACCTCGGGATGAAAATCTACCCGTGGAATTTCGAATTTAAAATATTCGGGTCCGTAGTAAACGGGACAACTACCACCGACGTCGTCGTTCCATCAGACGAGACTAAAGTTAACCTCCAAATTGTTGCTGAGGACCGTGGAGGCAGTCCCAAAATGGTTGTGTATGCGGATGGCTCGGAGGTGTTCTCGAGAGACATTACGGGAACATGGAACAGCAGCGAAACTTACGTGAAAATCAACCAGCGCGATTACCAAACCGACCAAAACGGAAGATTATTGGATTGATGATCTGACTGTCGCGGGCGGAGGGCCGACAGAATCAAACGTCAACGGCACGGTCGAGAACCAGCGCGGTCAGGGCATCGCGAACGCGACGGTCCAACTCACCATCAGCAAGAAGCCGACCATCCCACAGGCCGACGCCCAGCTCGACACGCTCTCGAATCCCATCCCCACCGAGTACACACAACAACTCGATAGCGGCTTCCAACTGATGGGCGACTCGGGCAAACTGGCCAACACAGACGGCCAGTACGCCGCAATCTACGAAACCAGTGATCTGGGTATCACCTGGAAGCAATCGGCAGACCTCCGTGACCCGCTCGTCACNAACGTGCCGCCGGGCGAAGAGGTCGCACTGATCATCGGCGACACGGAGGGTGACTGCGGAATCGCCGGCTTCGAGACCAACGAGAACAACCGNCAGGTGCCGGGTTGCATCCAGCAGACTGGCAACGTCAGCATNGAGAAACTCTCACCGACGGGTGAAGTCACCGCGACCGACTCTGTCTCCGTCGAGGAGGCAGGCAACCAGCGGGACTTCGGCGGCCCGACGGACCTGCACTACGCNCCCTACACGTTCACCACGGGCTTCTATCGGATCTCCGTCGAGCGGGATGACGGCAGTTCCATCTCTTACATCGTCAAAGCGGGCACACCGACGCCGGACNTCAACCAGTACGCCCGCGACGCGAATGATCAACTGACGAGCCAGGCACAGCAGACGCTCGATGCACTGAGTCAGGACTCGCTGGAAATCAAGACCGTCGCGACGGACGAATCGGGCAACTGGAACGCGACAGTCCTGAGCAACGCGAAGGTCATCACCGTCAGCGCTCGGAAGGCACCGGGCGTCGACGTGGCACCAGAGGACCTGACTTACGACAACATGACGACGGCGTACAACGCGGAGGACCCGCCGAACGCCTCAGTCTACCTGCCGTCGACGACCCAGCGGGTCCAGCCCGGTGCGACCAACGTCCGGCTTACGCTACACGAGGTTGCCTTCCCGGGCTTCGCGAAACTGGACTCGCTCCAGGACCGCATTGAGGAGCTGAGGAACAAGCTGGACAACCTGTCCTTCGACGATCTCCCGCAGGCGCTGCAGCAGCGGCTTGAGACTGAGTCGACCGAGGACCTCCAGCGGACGTGGTCGGCGATGCGAGGCACGCTGGAGAACTTCGAACCCGCCCGGGAAGCGTACCTCGACATCTCTGGCCGGGACTCGCTCCCGACCGCTGACGAGCTGTCGAAGACAGAACTGCAGTCGGCGATTCGGAACGCGAACCTCGCCATCACGCAGTCGGCCTCGACCGCCCAAGCAACGCAAACGGCGGCCGAGACAACTGAAAACACCATCTCCCGGACGTGGGAACTGGTCGGCATCGACGCTGATGCGGCGAACGTGAGCATCATCGCGGACTACTCAAACGGCACCTCGCGAGTCATCTCTGATGAGTACATCACGGTCGACAGCAGCATCGTCGGCACCGACGTGGTGCGGGTCGAGAAACTCCCGATGGGGGATGATGACCCGGCACAGGTGAACCTCCGTCTCCGTGTGGCAGGGAACAACGAGCTGGCGACCGCCTCGAGCATGGTGACGAACCCGCAGTTCTCCGGTGAGGCACCGACCATCGACGCAGTCGAGCTGACGAGCCTCCAACCTGGTCCGTCTGACCGAGTTGAGGTCCAAATCCATCCGGGCAGCGACTCGACGTTCCGGACAATCACTGCCATGACCGTCTACGGGCCTGGTGGTGACGAACTCGACACGACCAACATCACAGATGGCACGACGGCCTCGTTCACAACCAAGGGCGAAGGCGTTCACTCCATCCGGTTCACGGTTGAATCGACAGATAGCGGAACCTTCACCGATGTTGTGCGGGTCGAGGCAGCAGCGAGTGCCGAGACGATGCGGCCGAGCATCTACGCACACTCTGGTGCGCTGGGCACCTACGCGGTCGTCGGTGACGGCTTCCAGAGCGGCGACGTAGACCTGGCGAACGACGGCTCCGTCGAAGTTGTCGGCGTGCTTGCCAACGGTGGCGACATCCCGACGACTGTCGACGTGTTCACGGAGGGGCTCTCGACGAGCGCAGAGTCCACGACTACGGTCCGAATCGTCCGCGGAGAAACCCGCGAGTCTGTTCGGAAGAACATCCCGGTGGTCGTCCACGGGCCGCGACTGAACAGTCCGGACGACAGTCGAGACTACGAAGCAATCGCCTATGCGAACTCGAAGCCGGTGACGTGGGACGGCTCCACGCGCTACGGCGTGATCGAGCAGGACAACGACGGTTCGAGCATCCAGGCCTACACGGCTGACGACGGCGTGCTGACGCTCAAAGTCAACAACGACCCAGGGCGGCTGGAACGATTCACCTTCTCGCTCCAGCAGCGTTTCCCCTGGGCGTTCGGAATCGGATTCCTCGGCAGCGGCACGTCGCTGCTGGCGGGATTCGTGCTCGTCCGTCGACGCCGCGGAGCGGCCAACTGAGGAGATTCACCATGTCACAGAAAGCACTCACACTAGTAGCGATGCTTCTCGTCGCCGCGGTCGGCGGCGCAGTCACACCTGTTGCGGCCGCGAGCGGCGGCGACGTGTTCGACACAGCGACTGTCGAGCGGGCGGGCCTCAGTTCGTTCAACAGCACAGACGCGGTCAGCAACTACGGCGAGCCATCATGGATCGTCGCCTACGATGATGACGAGCTGACCTCGCTGCAGACGTGGGCCGACGGCTCGAACGACCGGCACATCGTCGAGACGTACAACGACAGCAACCGGGCGCTGGTTGCGGCCTCACCGAAGGCGATGGGCGCCCGCACGCTCGACCGATGGCTCGACAACGGGCTCGGAAGCCGGAGCTACGTCAAGTCGGTGCGGCTGAACACGGCCCTCTCGAACGTGGATCCGGTGACGCTGCAGAACGCCTCCTCGATGGAGGCGCCTACGGCAGGCATCTTCGCGGAGTCCTACCGACAGGACGGCGAATACTCGCCGGAGGGAATCGCGTTCAAGAGTGACGCCGAGACCACGACGCTCCAGGAAGCGCGCAACATGACCGGCGCCGACGAGGTNNACNCNGACACCTCGGGCATCACCGTCGCGGTGGTTGACACTGGCGTCAACGACGCTGGCGGGCAGGTGTTCGGCAACGGGACTCGGGGCAGCGACCTACGGATTGCCAACGCCTCGAAGGACTTCATCGACGACGAGACCGTCAACGAGTCCGGATACGGCGCGGTAGAGGATCCGAACGGCCACGGCACCCACGTCGCCTCGACCATCGCAGCGGACTACAACGGGACCGAACACGACGGCTACGCACCGAAAGCCACCATCCTCGCACTCCGAGCACTGGGTGCTGACGGCAGCGGGTCGAGTGCCGACATCGCGCAGGCAGTCCGGTACGCGGCCGCCCAGGATGCGGACGTGATCTCCCTGTCGCTGGGTTCGCCGACCTACTCGACAGAGATCGTCGCCGCCATCGAGAACGCGACCGAGCAGGGAAGCGTCGTTGTGGTCGCTGCGGGGAACTCCCGCCAAACCATCCGCTGGCTCGCGACGCCCGCTGACGCGCCCGTCGACGGCGTGGTGTCAGTGGCCGCGACCAACCACTCGGCCAACGCCTCGAACGCCGCTGTGGGCTACTTCAGCCAACTGGGCGACGACCCTGGAACGACTGACCTCTCGGACGGGCGGACGGCTGGCGAGGAAGTCACCGTTTCCTCGGTCGGCATGAAGCTGAGCGCGAAGACACCCGGCACTAGCGGCACGGTCACCTCGACCACGCTGACAGGCACGTCGATGGCTGCCCCGACCGTCTCAGGCGGTATCGCGGTTGCGCTGGCTGCAAACCCGTCGTGGCAGGGCGAGCCGGCCACGGTGGTCGAGAAGGTCGAAGCGTCGGCCCGTCCGCTTCCGAAGGCGACCACCCAGGAGACTGGAGCCGGCCTTCTGGCGGTCGACAACCTCGCGACCGGAACTGAACCGGAGCAGGAACAGTCCGATGCGATGACCGAGACCGCACAGGACCGCGAGACGTTCTGGGCGTGGCTCTCGGACACCTCGGGCGGCTGGCTCACGGGGGCGTGGTAAGATGCGTCGACGCGACATCGGCTATCTCCCGGCGGTCGGAGCGGTGCTGGCCGGCGCTGCTCAGCGCTCCAGTGCCCAGGAGTCGGCTGACTGGCGCGAAGAGACTCCAGAGCACGTCACCATCGCCTTCGACCGTGACTGGCTGGAAACGTACCAACCGCTCCTGGTAACCCGCGGAGTCTCGCAGGCCAACATCAACGGCCTGTATGGGATGCGAGCAAGCTCGGGCGAGTGGGATGTCGACGTGGGCATCTACTGTATGAGCTACTCNACNCANGACGGCGCACTGGCGCCGCCAGTTGGCTTGGACGGGCACTTCGGGGACCACGAGTGGTTCTACACCTTCGTCGGCGACAACGGCCTCGAGGAGATCGCCTACGCGGCCTACCACTGGATCGCCGGCCGGGCCAGCGGCGAGGACATCCCGACGTTCGAAAACGACCACCCGAAAGCGCAGGTCGACGAGCGCTGGCACAACTACTACCTGACCGACGAAGAGGGCTCCTTCCAGGACCTCCGGGACCTGACCCAAGTGTTCCAGTCCTGGCTCAACAACGGCATGGACGANCACCTCTACCTCCCCGCAGTGACGCGGGCTGTCACCATGCACTCTCGAGAGTCCTGGTGGGAGTCGGGACTCGACCGGAGTTACGCAAAAATTCTCTACTCGGTCGGGCTCGCTGGCGCCGATGTGGCCGACGAGGTGGGCGGGTGAGCACCACAACACGCTATCAGGGTGGGGGAATGCCGCCGCCACCGGCGGTCCCACCGCCCTACGGCTGACGAGACCCCGATCGAGGCGCACAGTTCGCCAACCAACCTCCTTTCAACACCTAGATGTTCAACCTCAACAAACCGAAGAGCCTGCTGCTCGTCGCNATCATGCTGGTCGCGGCGGTCGGCGGCGCAATGGCTGCGGCGCCAGTCGTCAACACCGAGACCACGGACACGACCTACACCTCGGACCTGACCGACGGCGGCACGCAGGCGTACAACGCGACAACTAGCACGAACTTCTCGTGGAGTGCTGACTCCGCGAACAGCAAGATCGTCATCGAACAGGGCAACGACACGCTCTACACAGCCACACCGCAGAACCCCGAGGGTGTCGACACCGACACCTCCGGAACGAACGACACGTGGTACTTCAACACCACCTTGGCTAACGACGGCAGCGACTACTCCGGCCTCGACGCCGACGCCGGCGAGTCCGTGACGCTGAACGTCACGCTCATCAACAACACCGAGGCGACCAACCCCGACACGACGAACGTCTCGTACACGTTCGCGAACGGCAACGAAGTAGCCTTCGAGGACGTTGAGGGCGACAACGTCGAGACACCTGGCGAGGCCGGCTACCTCGCCTCGCTGTTCAGCAGCGATGACGAGACCGACGCCGCAAAAACCGACTCCACGGTCGGCATCGCTGGCAACGAGACCAAGACGGTGACCATGTCGGTCGCTGGGACGACACTCGGTGACGCGCTCGACGCCTCCGCAGAGGAGACTGACGAGGGCGACATCATGTGGAGTTCGACAACGGGTCTGGAGGGCGACTACATCCTCATCGCGAACGAGGAAGCGCCCGACAAGGACTGGTTCGACGACTCGTCGACCTATGCGACCTACGACAGCGGCGCGCAGACGCTGACGTACCACAACGTCAACGAGCGCGTCGACGAGGATGCGAAGGACGTTGAGCTGTCGGCCACTGGCAACGACGGCCTGGGTCTGCGAAACACGGCCTCGATGCTCACGAGCTACGACGCCTCGACCACGACCGCGTGGACGGCGGCAATTGCAAACGCCGACTGGTCCGAGCCGGACTGGGNGGAAGCTGACTCGTAGAGACGCCTCCTAGCACAGTTTTCTGACAGCTCAATACCCCTACACGGCCGCTCCCGAAGAGCAGCGGCCAGCCCGTTCGGTTTGGACCGAGGTTCGACTCCTCGGGCGGGCTTGAGGTTCAGATACAGATGCACAAGTTATCCGACCGACTGACCGCACAGACAGACGACCACGACTGCGGCGACGCTGTCGAACCGGCGCCCACGCAGGCAGGGGCTCGCTTCGAGTGCCAGTCCTGTGGGGCGCTGTTCAAGCGGGCCGTCGCAACATGAAGCGCTCACTGCTCCTGTCGGTGATGCTGATCACCGCGATGGTCGGTGGGGCTGCTGTCGCTCCTGCCAACGTCGCCGCCCAGGAAGACGACGGCTCGTTNTTCGACGGGCTGGTCTCCGGTGAGGGTGGCATCGGCGCCTGGCTCGCCAGCCAGACAGGCGGCTTCTCTCGGTGGTTCGCTTCAACCTTCGGCGATGACGAGGGCAACGCGACCGAGCACGCTGATGCGTTTGCCGAGGAGTTCAACGCCGAGAACGCGACCATCGAGGCTTACGCGAACCAGCGCCTCAATGCCGACGACCAGCACGACGTGTTCGCGGTCTACTTCCACGATCGTGACGGCGGGAACGTGACTCGCTACGTGGTCGCGAACGCCTCGAACGGTAACTGGTCGAACTCCCGAGTCCTGACGCCGGCGGAGTTCAACGCGACCAACCGCACACAAGACCAGTACGTCAGTCTGGACTGGTACCAGTCGGAAGCGGCTGGCGACGAGCTCGACGAATTCGTTGAGGAGTATGCCGAACCGAACGAGAACCTGAGCACTGGCTACCGAGCGAAGATCCTCGCGAAGTACGGCGCTCCGGAGTCCTCGATGTGGAATTCGACGGAGGGAGACGATGCCTAAGACACGAACTGTACGGTACGACGAACTGATCGAGGCGATGAGTACACTCTCCTTCGGAGGTGACCCAGATGCCCGCCAGTGACACCCTGAGGAAAGGCCTCAGCCGCCTGGATTCGCTGTTCTGGATGCTGTTGATGCTCCCGGTCCAAGGGCTTCGATTCCTCGGAGCCCAGGCTCGTGGGACGTGGCAGAACCTCGGCAGAGGGTGGGACTACCTGACCTTCGACAACATCCTCCCGCCGAGCATCACTGGAACCATCCAGTGGTTCATCGAGACGATTCCGAAGCTGCTGGGCATCCGGTCGACGAGTCCGTGGCAGCAGGTCGGAGCTGCGGTCTCAGTCATCGGGTTTGCGCTGCTCGCGACCGTGCTCTCCGGTGGCTGGCTGATCGGGACCGTTGTCATCGTCGCGGGCCTGGGCTCCATCGGCTTCGTCCGANTCGTTCCCGCGGTCAACGACAAGTGGAACGAATGGGGCGCGGCCCTCCCGATAAAGAACGACTACGACGTGCCTCGTTGGAAGAGGGACTGACCATGCCGGACATCAGACGCCGGCTCCGGTCTGTCGATCTTCCAGGGCGAGAGGAGTTCACGCTACGGAACGCATTCCGGTGGACTTCCCGCGGCCTCTTCGTGGGTGTGTTCCTGCTCGCGGTGTCGCTGTCGTTCGGAGCCGACGCCATCGCGTTTGCGCTACTGGGCTCCGTTCTGCTCGCACAGATGCTCTACGTCGTGCTGCCTGTCGAGCGAATCCGAGCGCGGGCCTACCGACTCTGGTCGGGAGAGGCTGGGGNGGACGCCTACGAGGAGCTCGAAGAACGCGGGGGCCGGTTGCGATGACGTCCTCGAGGACGAGCGCTCTGGTGGTCGTCCTCCTGGTCGCGACGCTCGCGGTGCCGTTCGGCACGACGCCGGCGGCCGCGTCAACCCAAGCGGACTGCTCGAACCGTGTGGTCTACGATGCATTCCGGTTCGACAACGCAACCGTCGACGCTGCGGCCAACGGTTCGGCCACGTCGACNGCCCAGAACACGGTAGTACGAGTCGAACAGGCGACGGGCTTCATCCGGATCAACGCGACCAACCCGAACGGCTACTGCGTCGAGTTCCGGGTCAACATCGCGCCGTCGGTCGTCTCGCCAGCCGAGCTGGGCGACGTCGACAGCAACGACGGCGCCTATACAGCGGGCTGGCACGCAGTTCGTGACCTTGACCGCGATGAGATNTACACGCAGGTCGTGTTCACACTCCCGGCCGGAGAGACAGCCAGTTTCGCACCATCGAAGCTCCGAGTGAAGAGCCTCGCCTGGACAGGGACTGCCAAGGACACCGGCGGCTCCTGGTGGGAGTCGGTCTCGGACTATTCCTTCGGCGAGGAGGAGAAACTCGAGAAGCGGACCTACCGTTTCTCGGCGACGAACTCAACCGAGACCATCACCGTCTCGCTGCGCAACGAGTCGACAGGCCGCACCAGTCGAGGATTGGACGGCGATGTACCGAACGAGCAACGGGTCGGCGTGGACACCCGTCTCGACCGATACAGAGGCACCTGTATTCGTCCGCCAAGTCAGCGACCACCGACTCCAGTTCGTGTTCAACGACCCGGACGCGGAAGTCCGGTTCACTGCCGAGCCGACACGCTGGGACAAGGTCAAGCACTCCTGGGAGTCTTGGACTGCTGGCGCCAGCGGCATCGACGAGTTCCTCGAGGGGCTATTCGACTGATCACAAAACCATGACAAGCAACTTCGAACGAATCGCGTGGGGTATCGCACTCCTGGCGTTCGCTCCGGCGCTGTGGGTGATGAGCGGCTTCGCGGTCGCTGCTGCCATCGCCTTCGGCGTCTTGAGCCTGTTCTACGGCGGCCGGTACGGAGTCCGGATTTACGAACAGCAGAACGTCGGGAAGAAAGCCGGACGTCTCGATATCAACAGTCGGCTGAACGGTGGGAAGGGCGGCAAGAACTGGGGGCGAAAGTAGATGGCCGAGTTGGTGATGGTGGTCATCGCGCTTCTGCTGTCGGTCGTGATTGGGCTCTGGCTCTTCGCGAAGTTCTCGGCCGGCGGCGANGTGGCCGTCGCGAGCTTCGGGCTGATTCGGAACGGTTCGACTGCGTTCATCGGGTTCCTCCTGATCATCTCTGGAGCGTGGCCGTTGGTCCTCCTCGGCGGGTCGTTCATCATCATGGCCGTGTTCCTGGGGTCGACCCATGCGAAGAACCTCGATGAGAAAACAAGTCTCCGGAAGAAGATCGCAGGATGAATCGAGCGACCAACTCGCGGGCCTCACGGCCCGTCTTTTTTGATGGCGGGAGTATTGTAACGAGTTCGACCGAGAGAGCGGCTCACCCCTCGATATGTGCCGGGCAACCAGCACAGTAACCGAGGTCGGAGTCGGACAGATGCAGTTCTACATCCCGCACGAAGTCAGCCGCGACTGCGTGTTCAATCCTGGCGACGAGTTCGAAGTGCGAGCCGTCACCGGCGTGGGACTGCTCCTGATTAACCCCGACGCGACGCCGACTGCTGAGGACCTCCTCGACGTGCTCGAGGAGTAACCGATTACCTGATTCATCATGCAACACGCAACCGACCAGCGACAGTACCGCCCCGACAGCCTCGCATGGCTGTCCGGAGAACTCCGCGACGAGGTACAGTTCGTCGACGACCGTGACCTGAAAGGCCGCATCTACCAGTGGCTTCGCGACGTATCCGAGCTCCCTGGTGGGGATGTACTGGACATCGTCGACCATCACCTCACCACCGTCCGCCAGCAAACCGGCGAAGACGCAGAGGGAATGGGCGAATTCGCGATGCGGCGGATCGGCGGCGATGGAACGGAGAATTTCCCGACCTCCTGCGAGGGCTGTGAGCACTACGGAACTCGATGCCCCGTGTTCGTCGACCCGCTCGAGAGCGACCGCCGCGAGCAACTTCAAGACGAACACGCCGATTCAGACACCAGCGAGAAGCGGCGTGCCTACCGTCGCTACGCGGAAGCCGTGGGCTGCCACCAGATCACTGGGGCACTCGCCGACCACGTCGAACAGTACCAGGAGCTCCAGCAGCGCGGGATGAGCCTGCTCGAAGAGAGCGACACCGTCCTCGGATTCACGGGCGACGCCAACGAGGCAGCCCGTGTCGAAGCCGAGGCGACCCAGGAGGGCCGGTAGATGGTGAACGTCCTCCTGGTCGGGATAATCGCCGTAGTGATCGTCTTGCTCATGCTCGGAGCGCTGGACCGATGGAACGTCTTCGGTGACGACCGCGAGAACGAAGCCAGCGGCACCGACCGGGTGAAACAGGAAGCCCGCCGTGAAGGCGACTTCAGCGTCTCGCTGCTCAAAAAGCACAAGACGCTGACTCTCCCGGCGAAAGTCGTCGTCGTGAGTCTGGGCGCGCTCGTGCTCGCGACCGGCGTCTTCGCATACTTCTCGCTGAAGAACGGTGCGCCGGTCGAGGTTCCGTATGCGAATACGCTCGAGGCTGGCGGTATCGCTGTCGTCGCCATTACGGGCGGCGTCATCTATCGCGGGAAGAAGGATGCAGAACGTGGCCGCGTCGACCTCGTCTACGAGGACGGCGACGGCGCCGAGGAAGCGACGGAGACAATCTACTTCGACCCGACGGAGTCGACGACGAACACGGACGGGAAGCGCATCGTCTACGAGCACTTCCCGAACCGCATCATGGGGCTGTTCGGGCGGCGGAAACTGGTCGCTCATGACCGAGAATTGCGGGCCGAACGGGGTATCCTGAGCGACGTGGTCGCCCACGAGATACCGGACCACGCCATCCGGATCGGCGAGCACCACTACCACATCCGAACGCAGGCACAGACAACGACGAACGGCGTGTCGAATGCGGCGGACTACCGGTACCGTTCGCCCATCGAACTGCCGTACACGACCTACCTCCAGCAGCGCGAGCAGATGGAGAAACTGGAGAGCCAACTGGGCACGAAAGACGCCATTCTGGGCGAGACCCAGACGCAACTCCGAGAACTCCAGCGCCGGCTCGAGACTCAGGACATCCGCTCACGCGAAGAGGCTCGTGAGGAGATCATGGACATCATCACACAGCTACCGACAGGTGAACGGAACGTCGAGATTCGTAACGATCGGGCCGCCCAGCGGCTCCCGAAAGACCAGCGCGACATCGCGTCGAACGGTGCCGAGGCGGATAGCTGATGATCCTGCCCACGCTTTCGTTCCGCCGTATCCTGGGGTTCTTGGCCCTGTTCTACGCGGCGACCGCGGTCTTGTACTTCAACTATTTCTGTCTCGTTGAGTCCTGTGCGTTCGGTCCTGTGTTCAACGGTGCCATCGCCACCGTCTGGCCGATGGCCCTCATCGGTGATCCGTTCCGAACAGGGCTGATTGTCGTCAGTGGACTCGCGACAGCAGCACTCATCGAGCCGCGGGTAACGGAGGTCGGTAACTGATGCGGCGCCAACTCCTCCTAGCCCTCCTTCTGGTGCTGTCGATGGCGGTCGCGCCTGTCGGCGCTGCCGTCGCCGGCTCGGCCGCCCACGCAGGGAACCGAGACACAGGCGCCGACGCCGACCGCGAACAACTCCACGGCGCCGAACGGCTCGGGAGCGCCGACTATCGCCTCACAAGTCCGGATATCGCCAGTGAAGTTCGACGAGCCGTTCCTCGCTGTCTCGGTTCGGGAGTCCGATGCAGCCTTTGAGACGACTGGTCCGTTCGCGATGTTCACGCTCTCGCGTGACGTTGAGGCAGCCCGGATCACCCAGCAGCCCGCGACAGTTCAGGTGCTGCAAGGCGGCTCGCAGATCAAAGTCTCCTACGCAGACGACGCTGCGCCGCCGGGCGAGACCAGCCTCTACACGCTCGAACTGTTCTTCGCGGACGGCTCGAAGAAGACGGTCGAGCTCTACGCCAGGAAGACTGGGGTATCGGTCGCCGCAAGCGACCTGAAAGAGTACGGGCCAGTGGTCGAGGAGCTTCGCGAGGTCTCCGAAGCGCACGGCTACGGAACAACTCCAGACGAGATGCTGTCCTACCTGGAGTGGGTGAACGACCGGGCAGACCTGATCGACGGCTTCCTCACGAAGTCCGCAGCAGAGTTGATGGGTCTCGCCATCGCAGCATCGNTCAACTGGCTGTTCTGGCTCCTCCTGCTCGGCCTACTGGCGCTGGTCGCGAAGTGGATTCAGAAGCGCTGGGGCGGCCTTCTCGAAGCACTTCAGAACGACGTAGGACGTGCCGAGCGGAAGCGACGCGAACTCGAACTCACGTACCAGGAGCAGAAGCAGACTGCCGATGAGGTACCGCTTGAGGAGGTGCCAGCCGTGGGCTCGAACGCAGTCTACTGGCGTGATGGGCACGGCGTGCGTTCTGCCGGCCAACTCGCCCGGATGGCTGCCTTCGGTGCCCACCGTCAAACCGAAGACGGCCTCGAACAGGTGCACGAGGGTGTCGGCGACCTCGAGAAACAGGGCCTCGAGAGTTCCTGGCTCGAACCCGTGCTTCGAGGGAACCGTATCCCGACCGCAAAGCAGGCCCTCGGAGAGGTGAAGGCGACGCTCGAGCACATGGAGACGAAACACAACCTCGGCCACCTCTACCGCGATGCTCGCGACGACGTCGCCCAACTGATCGAGGAAATCGACGAAGAAGACCAGATGACGTTCGGCCCAGGAAACACGCGAACGGGGGCGGATGACTGATGGGGTTCGTTGATAGCGCGGTCGGATTCGTGAAGGGAGCGTTCCGGCTGCTCCTGCGGCTGGTGCTGCTGCCGTTCCGGATCCCGAAGAAAATCTGGCAGGCGGTGACGGGGATTCGGACGTCGTCGCCGGCGTCGAAGGCGTTGCTTATGGCTGTGTTCGTGCTCGCGAGCATCGCTGGCGTGGGCGTGTTCTTCGTCAGCCAAGCAGAGGTCGAAGTCTCGGCCTCCAGTGCGCCCCTAGTCTCGGCCATACTCGAGTGGGCGACCTCGGGCTGGGGCTACGTGTTCGCGGCCATCGTCTTCGGCCGCGGCTCTATCTGGGGCATCCGGAGAGCCCGCATCATGCGAGCTGCCCGAGAGACAGGCCAGGACCCGAACACCATCGGCCGGATGGCCGACGAGATTCGGACCACCGACGGCACGCATCGGGCGATTATCTTCGGCGACGACACCCTCGAGACCGCTCGCGACCGCATCCGAGAGGCGCTCGATGGTCACGACGACCGCATCTCCTTCGCCGGCGACGCGGCCGAGGAGAGTGACGACGTCGAACCCGAGCCCAGCGCGGTCACGCTCCCGACCCCAGCCGACGAGGCCGGCCCGGCAGTGACGGCCGACGACCCGGACGAAGACGAGCAACCGAGCAACGCCGAGCGGTTCAAGCTCTGGCGGATGGACCTTGCGACCGGGCTTCGGACTGACGACATCGTCTGGAAGCTGCTGGTGCCTGCGGGACTAGTGTTCGCCGCCGAACTGATTTTCGTACAGTTCTGGGTCCAGTGGTGGCTCTACCCATCGCTGCTGGCCGGCGGCTTACTCGCCGGGCTCGGCGTCTACCAGGGCGATAAGTGGCTCCGGAACCGGCGGCTCGCGACGCTCCGAAAAGACCGCAGCGGCGAGACATGGGAAGAGATCGCCGTCCTGGTCAAAACCGTCGAGGCCGACGACATGACGATGCACATGGGCTTTCTCGCCGGGCGAACCTACGCTTCAACCGATCGCGAGGAGCTCGTCGACACGTTGGCGAGGCGAGCCCTCGAGCGCTCCTACGGCTACCACCCCTCACCGGCTATCGAAGAGCGGTATGCGTGGTGTCTCGACCGCTACCTGCTGAACCTCGACGGGTNNCTCGAGAACATGGAGAAGCCGCAGGTGATGGACCACCTCGTCAACGAAGTCATCGACTCCGAGGATGGGATGCTGCCCAAGGAGGTGCTGGCCCAGCGTGTCGTCGAGCATGACCGGAAATACGTCTGGCAGGGCCTCCGGTACGTCGGGATGGGATACGACCCGGACCTCGTCGCTGAGTGCTACGAGGAACTGGTTCCGAACACGCTTGTCGAGGACGAGTTCACTATCCGCGCTCCAGACGGCGACCGACCAGTAACGGCCGTCCGCGCTCGAACCGAGACACTGCCGCCGGACGTGGCAAAGCTCCGAGCGAGCTTCTCCGACCGATTCCCCATTCGGCGGATGCCCGACCGCTACGAACTCCCGTTCGTTGAGCCGGACGAAGCAACCCGCGGCTTCCGTATCCCAACCGATGACTGAACGCTACTCCGACATCCAGACTCGCGACCGAACCGACACGGCGACGGCCGCCGAGAACCTCCTGAAAGAGCGCGTCGAGCATCAACTCTATCAGGAGAACCTCGAGGTCGAAGCTGCAGTCCGTTCCCTACTCAGCGACGCCGAAGCAGCGCTGGTCGGGAGTACCGACGACGACTCGGAGGCGCTCATCTCTCGGGCGCACTGGATGCTCTGGCTCGACCCTGACCGGAAGGCCGTCCTCCGAGGAGAGGAGCTTCCGGGCTGGGCCGCCAGCCAGTTCACGCGTATCCACCGGCTGAGGACCCGCGGCCGTCGCCCCGACCCGACCGACGAGTACCCAGTGCTGCTCGAGGTTGCCAAGGCGCAGGGCTACATATCGGCAGCGACGGACAAGACCGACTACGCCCCGATCACGCTGGAACACATCGACAAGAAGGGATTCAGTTCTCTCGTCGACGAGGAGGACGTGCTCCCAGTCGGTCGAAAGCGGATGCGGAAGGATTCGACGGCCAGCCAAGAGTACATGGCCGCCGCAATTCCGCACGAAGCCTGTGACCACATCCTCACGACGGCGTCGCCGAGGCAGGGTAAGGACTCGACGAACGCCCGGATCTGTGGCAACCTCAAGGACCAGCACGGCTACAAGTGGGTGAGCATCCTTGACGACGGTCGGAACGAGTTGCCGATGATCGCCATCCCGAACGACGAGGAGGCCATCCAGCGCAGCCTCAAGCGGCTGGGGCAGGTCCCCAAAGCCTACGATACGCGGGTGTACGTCCCCGCGATGCCGGGCGTGCCCGATAAGCTGCCGTCGAACTTCCGGTTGTTCACCATCGGTGTCGACACGCTCACCCCGGAGATTATCCTCCGGCTGGCCGGGAAGACCACCGCAA
>Ga0065698_100477_pt1 | contig 16241 bp, 19 predicted proteins | sample AntLakMe24m_30um_FD_59087 | JGI IMG/M metagenome (GOLD analysis project Ga0065698, IMG submission 59087) | Hypersaline microbial communities from Antarctic Deep Lake - 24m 3.0um v2 (version 3) | ecosystem: Environmental > Aquatic > Non-marine Saline and Alkaline > Hypersaline | place: Deep Lake... | reverse complement strand
GCACGGTGCCGTGGGAATCCTCGCGCTTCAGCGCGGGGAGGATGTCAAACAGGTTCAATTGTATGAGGAATCTATAGATAGTGAGTATATGAGTGCAGATGAAATAAAAGAACTTCAAGAACAACAAGAGGAATATACACCTAATTTGCAGAATGAGAATAATGTAGATATAATTCCAGACTATAATATAAGTACATTTTCTGAAGAAACACAATCTGATATCATGAAACTTGTGAATAATGAAACAGATACTATTCAAAATACAGAATTATATCAAGGTGAATTTATAATAAATATTGAAGGTGAAAGCTATAATTTTAAAGGCGAAAACATATACTCTGACCCAATTTGGATATCTTTGACAGGTTATATTGTTATATCAACAGCCGCTGTATTATACATTCGACGCGATAGACATTCAAATAACACAGATGGGGATAAGGAATATTATAATAACGGTATCATAAAAGGTGGAACAGATTCAAAATGGGAATTTATTATTGATGATGATGAGTACAACGAAAAATAGTACAAAACCTAATAGTAAAATATAAATGATAGCGGTGTTATTTATATATACGAATGAGTACAGATAATCCTGATGATGCTGATACGCCCGCTTTAGATGCGATTTATGACCAAGCTAGAGAATTGCAAGACCAAATTGAAGATGGTCAAGTTCCCACGCTTGAAATGCCAACCCGAACAAAGACAAATATAGAATATGATGATGATTCGGGTGTGTGGGTATTTGGTGATAGAACATCCACACGAACGGCAAATAAAGTAAGGGAAGCAAAACAGATTTTAAAATCTGTATATGTTCTTGATTTTCTTACAAATCAACTTGAAGAAGAACGTTCATCTACACTTCGTGAACTGTACTATTTAAGTGAGTCATGGGGTGAGGAAGACGCACAATTCTCAGACCAAGATGAATCGAATAAGATTATTGAAGAATTAGAAACGATTACAAAACAACGCCGTGAAGATTTCCATATGCGTCCTGAAGAATCTGGTGCTACTATTATGGGGCCACTAGAACTTCGTGAAAAAACGCGTCGAGGTGACCGTATAATTCATTGTCAAGAAAATGTTGGTGAACAAGGATATCAAATCCCAAATAATCCAGATACAATCGAATTTCTAAGTTCTGAGGCAAATTTTGTTCTTGCTGTTGAGACCGGTGGTATGCGAGACAGATTGATTGAGAATGGATTTGATGATGAATACGGAGCATTGATTGTACATCTTAAAGGACAGCCTTCAAGGGCAACTAGGCGCATTATTAAGCGACTTCATGATGAACTAGAACTCCCTGTGAATGTATTTACAGATGCTGACCCATGGAGTTATCGTATCTATGGTTCTGTAGCATACGGTTCAATTAAAAGTGCTCACTTGTCAAAATATCTTGCAACACCAGAAGCCAAATATCTAGGTATTCGACCACAAGATATCCGTGATTATGACCTTCCGACAGACCCTCTAAAAGATTCAGATATCAAAGCACTTGAAAGTGAATTAGACGACCCGCGTTTTGATACGGAATTTTGGCGAGATGAAATCGAACTACAATTAGAACTTGGTGTAAAAGCAGAACAACAGGCACTTGCATCTAGAGGTCTTGATTTCGTAACAGAAACATATCTTCCAACTAGATTAAAAGAAATGGGTGTTATTGACTAATAATATAATTACTCATCATCTCTCCGATAGCTTTTATTATTAATTGTATCTCTATCTCTCCGAGATGCTTTATATCCAGTATAGTCACCAATTATCTTATTTGCTTCTTCTAAATCTGGTATGTAAGTTAGTAAAATATCTTTACTTGTTGGTGTTGCTGTTACAATAGTCATATCTCCGTATTTTAAAATTCGACCGATAAGTGTTTGGTCTGTTTTCACTTTGTCAATTGAATCATATCCTACCTCCCTTGTTCTATGACGAAATACACCCTTCTTTCTGAATACACTATCATCTGTAAATACATAAAAAACAGTTATGTATCTAGCATGTTCTACAGCTACAATAAATATTCCTAATGGTATAAGTAATAGAACTAACGCTAATACCGTCGTACTCACATCGATAATAAAGGGTAAAATTAGTCCAGCTAACACCATCAAGAAACCCATAATATATACTGGTATGTATGGATATATACTTGAATGGCACCATGCTCTTACTTCTTCGTCTTTACTTAAAGATATCCATTTAGCATTTTCTATAGTCTCTTGGTCATATTTCATATAAAAAACAACGTAGTAAGGTCTTAAAAGACTAATGTAAATAAGATATGTTATTTAATTGAATCAATATCTGGAGATGTTTTTCTACTTCTATCGGTTGTGAAATTATCACTATTTTGAGAGCTTGTTGAATTTGTATTCTGTGTATTATCATCTCGCCCAATAATATTTGAACTTTCTACGCCTGTCATAATAGCCATTACACGAACCTTGTCTTTGTAATCATCTTGTATTCTTGAACCCCAAATTACCTTAGCATCATCGTCAAGACGCTTTGTAATTTTTGATGCGATTCCGTTAGCATCTGTAAGTGACAAGTCAGGTCCACCCGTAATATGTACAAGACTCCCACTAGCACCACGGTAATCTACATCAAGAAGTGGGTGATTAAGAGCTTCTTCAACAACTTGTGTTTTATCTTTATCACCTGATTCACCAACAAGCATTACAGCAACGCCACCTTCTTCCATAATTGAACGCATATCAGCATAGTCCAGATTAATCAACGATGGTTGGGTGATTGTCTCACTAATACCCCGGATTGTTTCTGATATAATCTGGTCCATTACGGAGAAAGCGTCCCCAATTGGAAGATTTGGAACGTAATCTAGTAATCTATCATTATCTAAAACAATAATACTGTCTGCATGATGACTAAGTTCATCAATACCTTCTTCTGCTTTCTTTACACGAGCACGTTCAACACGGAATGGCATTGAAACCATACCTACAACAATTGCACCTACGTCTTTTGCAATATTAGCTACAACTGGTGCTGAACCTGTACCTGTACCTCCACCCATACCAGCCGTTACGAAAACAAGGTCAGCGTCTTTAAGAACTTCATTTTTGAGCGTAGCACGAGCTTTTTCTGTAGCTTTTTTACCGACATCAGGGTCTCCACCAGCACCAAGACCATCCGTTAAATTAGAACCTACAAGAATTTTATCATCTGCTTCAATCATATCCAAATGTTGTTTGTCTGTGTTAATAGCAACGGTTTCTGCGCCTTCGATACCAATATTGTGTAATCGATTAATCGTATTGTTACCTGCACCACCACACCCAACGACAACAATACGCGGGTCACCAAATTGGTCGAAGTCTTCATCATCTGTCCTAACAGCTTCTTCTTGAGCCGAATTTTCAAGGGCTTCATCTATAAGAGATTCCATTTTTATTATACAAGTATTAATATATAAAAACATAGATATAAAAGCTCCGGCGTTTTCATACAAAATAACTAATAACTTAAATATTATTATATCCTATAATATAAGTCATTTTTATATGTAATATACAATTATATATCACAATAAAATACAACAGTCCATTCTTCACCAGAATCCAACGTTATATCAATATCAATTTCTAATTCACATAATTCATCATATGAATATATACTCCCACATTGATTTACTACTTTATCATTAATATAATAACTATTATTCCGTAATTTTTCTTTTATTTTATAGTCACAATCTGTTAACTTTTCTTCCGATAATTCATCAACTTCATCATATTTTTCAAATATATATGAACTTATAATCTTTTTTACACTACTGTTACCTACTTTTATTTGTATCATATTTGACATAAAATGATACCGTTCTAGTATTTGAATTATTTCCTTTTTCATAAATAACATCTCCATCTTCATCCTTAGCATTTTGAGCAAATTTTTCACGATAAGTTAATAAAATTTTACCGTCATCATATGTCCCCCTTTCAAATACATATCTTGAATCCATATGAGATAAAACTATTTTTTCGGTTAAATATGTACCGAAAAAGGCGATGGTAATATTAATGACGAGTATTTAGTATAGGTATGGCTCAATGTGAATTATGCGGAAATAATGTTAAAAATCTTCTTGAAGCAAAAATATCCGGCGCTACTTTGAATGTGTGTCCAGATTGTACCGACCTTGGAACGATAACAGACAAACAAAAAGAGGAAAATAAAAAAGAAACAAAAACAAAGTATAATACTAGTAAAACAAGTAATAATACTAATAAAATGAACACATCTAACCAAAATAAGAATAGCGTAGATAACACGACAAATCATAATAATCGTAATAAAGAAGAAGAAGAAAACAACTATTTTGATGAAGTTAATGATTTATCTTTAAATTACGGGGATAAAATACGTGATGCAAGAAACTCTAAAGGATATACTCGTAAAGAATTATCCAACAAAATGAACATTAAAGAGAGTAATTTAAGAAATATTGAGGATGAAAAAACACAACCTGTTATTGAACTACAAAAGAAACTTGAGAATGAACTAGATATTGATTTAGGTGTAGAAGATATTGATTATTAATAACTTAATTTGTAAATCTCGTACTTATCATTCGTTTAAATATTTTATATCCGTCACTAAATGAATTCAATTCTGATTCACCTTCTCTTTTATAATAAGACGATGGAATGACTTGTATATTATGATTTGCTAAAATAGATTTAGCTGTAATTTCTGTTTCAATATCAAATCCTGTGCTATTTAAATTTAGTTCTTTAAATGAATCTACTTTTATTGCCCGATAACCTGTTAATAAATCACGTACAGATTGTTTATATAATAAATAAAATGTATAATTTATTATCTTATTTCCAAATAAATGTAATTTTGACATAGCTCCCGGTTCTATATTATCAAACCGGCAAGCAAGCGTATGGTCAATATTATCAAATTTAATTGGTTTGACTAGTTTATTAATATCCGATTGTTTATAAGTTGAGTCACCATCTACAAAAACAATAATTTCTTTTGTTATTATATCTACGGCTTCTCTCATAGCAGAACCTTTCTTACCTGATTTTTGTACCACAACTTTTGCTCCTTCTTCTCTTGCAGATTCTCTTGTTCCATCTGTTGAACCCCCCATCTATAATTAATATATTATCATATCCGATATTTTTAAATCCTATGATTACATCTTTGATAGACTCATTTTCATTTAATGTGGGTATACATATACAAACTTCATTATTCATGTATTATAAATACCAAAACTACATAATAAATATATGGGTATTTAACACCCGTTTGCCGAAAGTATAATTAATCAATAAGGTTATTATATAGATATGGGTAAATTATTAGATACACTTATAGGTAATTCAAATACATTAGATGAATCAGAATATAAACCGTTTGACCATACAAATTCAGCATTAAAAACAGAAGCTACAATGGAACTTAAGACAACGAAAGTTAATAATAAATCTGATATGTTGAATGTTGAACAAGCATTACGGAGTGGAGATATTATAATAATGGAAATTGGTAAACTTACAGGAGGACTTACACAAAAAGAATTATTAGAATTTATTCATAATTCTGTTACGGAAACGGATGGTGATATTGTGCGAAGAAAAGAAAATGAAATTATTATAACCCCTAGTAGTGTACATATTAGCCGTTCAAAATTGTAATATTTAGTTATCTTATCCGAACATTTCTACAATCTTATCAGCACCTTGTCTAACGATATTTGCAGCATATTCTAGTATATTCGCAAATGCATTTAATCCTTCTTTTGCTAATTCCCACCAATTTACACTTTCAAATTCACTATCTGCTGTGGCAGAAACAGGTTCAACAAATAATATGAATAATGCAACGAATGTTATTATTAATAAGTATTTACGTTTTGTATTTATTTTTATCATTAATTATATCGATACTTTCTAACCCTAAAATATTATGTTCTTATAGCCAAGGCTATATAGTTAAAAATAAATAAAATAAAATTAATTTGCGTTTTATTCTAACATTCCGAGCAATTCACGAACATCGTTTTTAAGAAGGGATACGCGGTCCCCATGACGTTCATCTGCTTGGCGTACATATTCCCCCGTCTCGTTTTCTAATCGATTGATGGTATGCTCAGCCGTCTCCTTGATGAAATTATTTCGCTGTTCTTCTGAAACGATAGCAATAGTCTCAGGCCGAATATTGATAAGAATTTCACTCTCATCATCTTCAGGTCGATATTCCTTCGTCTTACCAATTACAATTACGTATGCTGGTGGCATACTTTCATCTTGTTTGACACCTTGAAGGACACTAGCGGCTTCTGGGCTATACTTACCAGCGAATGCTCGAAACTCACCAGTTCCATCCTGAATAACAGCTTTCCAGAATGGGTCATTTCCTTCATTACTCACATCTTCAACAGACATGAGCGTACCACCCATCATAACTCGGTTAACCTTATCACCGCTTGGGAGTAGAAGATAATTTGGCGCTCTATCTTCATCAGTTTCCTTGAAATGATAATCTGCTTCGTTTAGTTCTGCTGCGGACAATCGTTTTGCCGGTTGTCGTTCTGCGTAATTTTGACTCATATTTAATCACCTTTTAGTTTGTAACTTCTTCTGCTTCTGATTCATCATCCACTGTTGTTTCTTCAAGAGCATCAACCTTCGTGATTAACTCTGAAATACTATACTCACCAACTTCTGTGGATTCATCTGCTTCCGTTACCATCAGAGTATCACGGTCATTCACCCATCCACCAACGGTGAAATAGTTACCAAGAAGAACTTTAGCTATTTCCACACCTACAACGTCTGTATCGAGTGCTTCCTGTGCCATTGACTTTGCTTCTTCAAGATTAATTCCTGTGAGTGCTTCCGTAATTTCACAGCCAAAGTTAACATTTTGTGTGTCTGTTCCATTGTCAAGAACCCCTCGAACACGAAGGTCAAACACACCGTCAACATCACCATGTTCAGTACATTCTCCACCAGAAAGAACACGGTTACAATCATCATTAGGGCAACGTCGGATTAATCCACTACCATCATGGATATGCACGAATGACCCGGTGAATTCTTTCGTATTATCAGGTGCTTCGAATTCTTCATCAATCATCTCAACTTCTGTACTACTGTTAAGTGAAATTGACATTCGTCCCTTGTACTCATTAGTTGCTACAGAAGTGAGTTTATAGGACTGCCCTTCAACTAAGATAGGGACCTCACTCTTTTCCCACGAAACGAACTTGATTCGGCCCGTGTCGTCATTGACAATTCCAACCTGTGAAATTGAATCTGTATCATTATCGTCCCACAGGTCATGGACGGTAACTTCAACAGTTACGAATACCTCTGGTTCATCAATGTCTTCGATTTTGACAAGTTCACTTCCGCCGCCACTACCTGTACTACCTCCCATTGCTTCACTAATTTCTACGCCAGCTTCACTAGCTAGATTTCGAACAATCGTACTTCGCGCACTATCTGGATGCACGTCGTACTCGATATATTGTTCAAATTTTGCTTCAAGTTCATCTACGGTGACATCAAGTACGCCTTCATCCATGTCATCGTATAATTTCTCTGCAAGTTCTTGTGCGGTGTCTTGTTCATTACTCATTGTTTAACACGTTATTAATTACTTAGTCCGTACATATAAAAGCGTTTTGATTGCGTTCTATAATTCCTATTTAGTTAACACTACAAAAGAAATTTGAGACGAATTAAATAATAATAAACAGGGAATTTATTATTTTTATTCTCTTTGTACTATATAAATTATTTACATTATTTTGAAACCAAATAATAGATATCTTTTTGTGAATGGAATACAATTGTTTAGTCGAAAGACTAATGAATGAAGTACGAAAAAGAGTACTATACGCACAAATCAATTGGGGTCATGTATGGTAAATAATAAAAATATTCAATCTAATACGGAAAAGTCGCAAAATGATGTTGATTTAAGTGAAATCTCTATGCTAATCGAACGTGTAGACCAACTAGAAAATACAGTAAATCATATTACAGAACAACAAGGAACATTAACACATCATATACGAGAACATTCAGAATCACTCGAAAAACATTCTGACTCTATTGAGAACGTAAATGATACTGTTTCAGAACTTAAGAATATGTTCGAAGAACTTCAAAGTGATACAGAAATCCGCGAATCTCGTGTGAATAGTATTACACGAAGTCTTGATGCACTGGAAGAAAATTTACAGGATACAAGAAGTGATATTGACGATACATCTGATAAACTTGGAAGACGACTCACTGCAATTGAAAATATGTTAGAATTAGATGAAATGGATATTGCTCAAGCCGTTAAACCAAATGCGTGTGAACTAGAACAATTAACGACAATTCCTAAAGTCGCAAGAGAAGAATCATTCGATGTTCGTGTTCAACGTGCTATTGCTGTATATGAAAAGTTCAACGAAATTTCAACACCTGTAAAAAGTGGTGGGCGTCGGATTTTATCCCGTGATATTAAAACATTTTTAAACGGTTATTCTAATTCTGATATTGCTTATTCACAAGTTCAACGTGTTATTGATTCATTTGATGAAAAAACAGAAGATGATTACATGAGCGTTCAAACAGGAGATGGTAGAGCTATTGTTTGGAAACCGAAAGATAATGAATCATAGTCCGTGATAAACAATTCTTTCATCATTAGGGACAATTATTGCTGTATCTAACAATAAATGTCTCTGTAAATTATTACGTTTAGCTGCGATTCTATTAGCTTTTAAAANTAAGTCTATTTCATAGGGATGCCAATCGTATTTTTCTCCCGTATTATATATTAATGATTCTGCACCACCAAATATTGTAAATTGTCCTGATTTTCCAGCCTTTTTATCTATAATATATAACATTGTATCTACATCCGCTCCTGTTACACTACCATCTTCTTTTTCTTGAATTCGTTCTATTTCTTCTACAAGTGAATCTCTGATTAATGCAAATTGTCTTTCAGATTCTAATATAACAGGTTGTGGGTTATCAAATGGAATTTTATCTCTATTTTCAACCTCATTTAATAGTTCCGTATATGCTTCTTCAACAATTTCTTTTGCAGATGGTCTAACAATAAATGTAACTTCTCTTTTACTTTCAATATCTAAATCATCTTCTTTACCCCGAAGTTCATTGAGTAACCGAGTATATTCTGTTATGGTCGAAGACATTTTAGTTAAAAATCCATCTTCTGTTTCAATATCTTTAAATTCATTTTCTGACATATATATACAAATATATCTATAACGGTTTATAAATTACGACAACACGGAATTTATAATTGAGCAACAATATTGTGTTCTTTAATCATTTCAAATTCTTTTCTTATTTCTTTTTCTTCTGTTCTGTAAACTCTATATTTTTCAACTCTCATATCTTTTTCGTCACTTATTGCAACATGTAGGTCATGATTTAATTGATTTTCAAGCGTTTTCTTAATTAAGTTTATTATTTTCTGTTCAAATTCTTTAGATACACTCGGTGTTAAAAATATAATTTGATATTTTTTATCAAACATTAGTTTATTTCTATCTTCTAGTGAGTATTCCATTTTAAAATCCATTTCAAATAATCTATCGGTGTGTCTTTTTGAATACATTGACAAATCTATTTTTTTCATATATAGATATCGTATTAATTGAATAAAAACATATCGTAGAATTATAAAAATTAGAAATATATATAAGGTTGATTTATAAAAATGTACTATGGAAGAAGATATCAAAGAATCACAAAATAAAATACGTTCATTTTACGAAAAGTTTAAAAATGATAAAAAATTACAAAATTCATTAAACAAATATTATCCGATTGTAGATACAGATGAAAAACATGATGAAGTTTATCGTTCAGAAGAATCATATTTCGATGTTTCTATGAAAGGAAAATACGTTGAAGGGTACGGTGATGTATTATATGGATTACGGATACGATTAAACGATAATAATGGTATTAATCGAATAAAACAGATTATGATAGAATCTGGTTATGACCCGAAAGAAGTAATTTCAGATATATCCAAACGGATGGACTATACAGAAATTTCAATAGAATTTCCAAACATCGTAGAACTTATTGAATAATAATAATAATATATTTTAATATATTCATAATACTATGAGATAGGATAAACTATTTTCAAATGATTTCTTCGTCCAGAAACTGTTGCTGCATGAACTTTATGGTGTAATTGTTCATCATTATTTATTAATTTTTTAATATTTTTAATCTCTGACCAAGTTTTACTTGATTTTGTATTTTTCTTGATAATTTTTGTATTATCTTCGTTAAAATCAATCCATACGCGAACAAGTATTTTGTCATCATCTGTATCTGTTATAATCTCTCTCTTATTTTTATCAATTTTAAAAATCAGAGGATATATACTCATTAACGCGATTATCAATTGTTTCTAATACGCTAGCCCATTTAATTTCCATATATTAATGTATAATACTATGCCCTATTAATGTTATTATATTATAGATAGTTTAACGCAAAAATAAATTCGATAAAAATGTTTACTACTCTAACACTCTGACCAGCCGCATGATTCACAGGTTTTACAACCCTCTGAGAAGTAAAGTGATAGACTACTACATTCTGGACATTCAGGATTTTCTCCGTTCTTAATTACATCTTCTTGTCCTTTTGTTATAGGTTCCGTAGAATCATCAATTTCTACGTTTTCATCTTCTTCAACAACTTCAGATACTTCGGAAGTACTATAATCTGATGAACTATCAAGATATCTACGCATTGCAAGAGATATTCCATCTGGAACACTGAATACTTGGTCGCCTTCATCCCACGAAATCTTTGGTGAACGGATGCCATCTATTTGACCAACGATTTCTTCTGGGTCAACACCACATCGAAGACATAGTGAAATAAGTCTCGCTGTAGATTCCGTGAATGATTCTGTATATCCACCGGACTTACCGATATTAGCAATTACTTCAAACGGTTCACCTTGACCGGTTTCATTAATCGTAACAAGTAAGTCACCGTATCCGGTATTAATTTCTGTAGTAGGTCCGTTAAGATTCTTAGGTCTTTTCTTTGGTTGACTAGATGAACCAATTTCAGATGTCTGTATTCCAAGTTCAGATGGTGTAATATCACCGTCATCGAGTTTTTGTTGAACAGTTTCAACAAGTGTTTCTTCGTCTGTGTCTTCCATATTATCTTTTCGTGTCGTAAGAACTTGTTTAGAACGTGTTCCGTCTCGATAATATGTAACGCCTTTACCACCAAGTTCGTATGCGAGCATAAATGCTTCTTGAGCATCTTTTACGGTTGCATCATTCGGCGCATTAACGGTCTTTGAAATCGCACTATCTATACCTTCTTGAGCCGCACACTGTACCTTGGCGTGTTTTTCAGAAGCAAGGTCGCTTGTTACAACAAATAATTCACCTATAGCATCTGGTACAGAATATAATGAATCTACACCTTCGAATACATTATTTTCCATTTGCTTTTGTGCCTCTTTTTTAACGGCTTTTACATCAATATCATTTGCCTCTAATACACGTAGGAAATAATCATCGAATTCGACTAACATTTCATCACCCTGAACATCCTGTGTGACATTTTTATAGTATGCAACTTGGAATATAGGTTCACATCCACCCGAAGTATCACCTATCATACTAGTTGTCCCTGTCGGAGCAATTGTTGTTGTATTGTGATTTCTTACAGGGTAACCATCAGCCCAATCTTCAGCATCTTCTCCTGTATGGTACTCAAACCATTCTTCATAGTCTGTTGGGTTTGCATATTTTGATTTATGCCAATTGTCAAATGAACCTCTCTCTGCAAATTTGTTATTTCCTGTCGCTATTTCACGAGATACTTTCTTTGATTCGAAATTAATATGTTGCATTAATTGACGAATAATTTCATTCGCTTCGTCAGAACCATACTTCGTACCCATTTGTATATACATCTGAGCTAGACCCATAATACCAAGACCTATCTTACGATTTGCATCTACTTTCTCGGTTATTTTATCAACAGGGGAAGTCGGACATAGTGACAACATTTTCAAGGAAATGTGTCCCTCGTTCAACACGTCGGTTTAACACATCCCCAATCTACGGCTTCTTCTAGGTATGCTTCAACTTGTTCTTCTAATGAACCGTCATTTTCTTCTTTGAATATACGCCAATCTGGTGCGTCTTCAGCAACACTTGTTGAAAGGTTAATATGCCCCAAATTACACGCCTCATACTCCTCTAACGGCTGTTCTCCGCATGGATTTGTAGCTAATATTTCATGTTCTGGGTGTTCATCTGTATCGAATGAATGCATATCATTTACACGGTCAAGGAAAATCATTCCGGGTTCACCATTTCCGTGAGCACCACTAACAATACGTTCCCAAATTTCTCGTGCTGGAATTTCTAACGGTTCTCCAACAGTAACATAGTCACCAAGTCCAAACCAACTGTACAAGTCTTTTGTTTCTGGGTTGGCTATATACGGTTCGTCTGTTCGTGGGTTAATTAGGGCGTAGTCCTCGTCGTTCTGTACAGCTTCCATAAACGCATCTGTAATACCAACAGAAATATTGAAATTAGACAAGTGACCTTCTGATGCATTACGAAGATGTTTTGCTACACGTTCAATACCATTTTCATCTTTTTCTACGAGTTCTCTTGCTTCTTCAAGAGCTTCACCGAAACTGTTGTGTGTAAAGTCATCCGGGTCATTTAATCGGAGAGATTGTGCGAGAGATACATCCTTATTCTTCGCGTGAATAAATTGAACAATGTCTGGATGTTCCACATTAAGAATAGCCATCTGAGCACCCCGTCTCTTTCCTCCTTGAGCAATCGTTTCACACATCTGGTCAAATGTACGCATGAATGAAATAGGACCGGATGCAATACCTCCTGTTGAGCCTACGCGGTCACCATACGGTCGTAATCGAGAGAAAGCATAGCCCATTCCACCGCCTGATTGAAAGATTTTAGCAGCTTCTTTCTCAGTCTGATGAATATCATCTATATCATCTTCGGGAGAATCAACAAAACATGCGGAAAGTTGTTGGAAATCATCACCTGCATTCATTAATGTAGGTGAGTTTGGCATAAATCCGAGTGTTATCATTTCTTCATGGAATTCGTCTCGTGTTCTCTCTACTTTTTCGCGTAATTCTTCTGGAAGTTTTGGCACGATTGTACTATACGCAAATGCAATAATATTCGAATCTGTAACTTCAACGGTTGCAGATTCATCAGCTAGACCGATTTCTGGTCCGAATATTTCGTCACATAAATCACGACGACGGTTAGTGCTAGCTTCAGGTTTAATATCTAGAGGTGTTGCCTCAATTGTAAAGCCTGCTTCATTTGTATTAAAAACAGCGTCAGCTAGTGCGACATTAGATGCAACACGGTCAAATAAATCTTCAGGTGATTCCACCACATCTCCATTTGTATCTTTCTTAAGATAACGTGCTGGAAGAATATTATTATATGTATTTTCATTTAATGTTTCTTCAAGAGTATCGCCGGTAACGCGCTTAATTGGTAGTTCAACTTCATCTATACTAAAATTTTCTGTGTTTGTTATATTTTGTTCACTCATTTGTCTGTATTCACCTTATTCACTAAGGGGGTAAATGATTTATTATAATCCCTTAATTTTCGTGTAACTAGTATAGTGTTTAGAACTACAAAAGGGTATCGGAAAACGAGAAATATGTTAATATATTTTTAAAAAACGAAGTATCATAGATTATATTACACACATATATAATAAAAAATACAAATTATTTTTGTATTGTATTTAGTTTTAATGTATTAAATAACATATAATTCACTGTTTTAAATATATTTAAAATTTATTATATAATAACAGATAAGTTTTATATTATTTTATTTAAAATATATAATATGAATGATGATTGTTTATTTTGTAATAACAAATTTGAATATTCGTCAATAAAATCGTACAAAAATTGAGACTTACAACTATTTGTTGATGACCAATATTACATAGGACGTAGTGTGATTGTTTTTCATGATGGACATATAACAAATATTGCAGATATTACGCCTAATGAAATAGAATAACTATTTTGAAGACGTTTTTAAAGATATTAATGATGGTTTGGATAGCACTTTTTCACCTGATTTATATAATTATTCTATCATCTGAAATGATTGTTCTCATTTGTATGTACACGTTATTCCAATATATAAAAATAAAATAAAATAAAATTCAATGGTGTGGTTTTTAAAGATGAATATTGGGAATGTACATATTCACAGAATTATGAAAGAAAAGAACTTGATATATAAAATATTAATCAACTAATCAATTTGATTGAAAGTAATATATAAAAAGGCCATATTATATAACCTATTACTATAATAATAATAAATACATGGATATAAATATAAAACAAATTTCAGAAAATGAATATTATAATTCTAAAGCATATGATATTGTATATAATGGTGTAGGTGAAACGTACGCAAAAAACATAATACCTACAGATATTTCTGAATCTATTTTATTAGTAGCAAAATTAGATAAAGAAATTATAGGTTTTGTGTGTGGTTACAATTCTTCCGAATATACAGATATGATTAATATAAATGAAAATATAAATAGTACATTAAAGATGATTGCTGTAGAACCTGAGTATCGAGGATATGGTATANGTACTAAATTAACAAAAGAATGCTTAAAATATCTTTCACAACCTACAATTTCTCGTGCTTGGCGTCGTTCTGAAGAACCTGATAGTTCTTTAATATTTAAAAAATTAAATTTTGATTTAATTTCATCCATAGAAAATACGTGGCTTAAAGAAAGTAAACAAGAACAAGATGATAACTTTTGTCCAGATTGTGGTAAAATTTGTTATTGCGATTCAGAAATATACGTACTTAATAATTAATATACTTAATTTTAAAAATATATCTGATATTATGTGTTGTATATTTATCTATTCCAAACATATAAGTAACCCCGATGTATAGTACAGGATACACAATGACTGATGACTTATCAAAACTACCGGGCGTAGGTCCGGCCACCGCAGACGACCTCATAGATGCAGGATTTACTAGATTTCAAGATATAGCTGTTGCTGGTGTAGGACAACTAACAGCAGATACAAGTCTAGGTGACAGTAAGGCACAATCTATTATTAATGCTGCTCGTGAGGCCGCAGATATTGGTGGATTCACAAATGGAAATGAAGCTCTTGAAGCGCGTAAGAACATAGGTAAAATAACCACAGGACATGATGAAATTGACGAAATTATGAAGGGTGGTTTTGAAGAACAAGCGATTACAGAATTATTCGGACAACACAAAGCTGGGAAGTCGCAGTTCACCCACCAAATGGCTGTAAATGTTCAACTTCCTCCAGAACATGGTGGAACAGGTAAACGGGCCGTATTTATTGATACGGAAGATTCATATCGACCAGAGCGAATTATGGAAATGGTTCACGGTTTAGATGATGAAGTAATTCAAGCTTGTATGGATAGAGATGGTGTAGATGGAACGCCAGATGATGAAGATGCAATGCAGGAAATTTGTAAGATATTCTTAAGTCGTATANATAATGCGACAGCCCGGAATACGAATATGCAATTGATGCTGGTTAAGAAAGCAAAGGAAATTGTTGAAGAATATCGAGATACGGATTTCCCTGTTGGTCTTCTTATTGTTGACTCAATTATTAGCCACTTCCGTGCAGAATATATTGGACGTGGGAAGCTCGCACAAAGACAGCAAAAGCTTACTCAACATATTGATGATATTACTGAATTTGCGACCGTAAATGAAGCAACGGTTCTCATTGCAAATCAGGTTATGAGTAATCCAGACCAGTTCTTTGGTGACCCAACGAAACCCGCTGGTGGTAATGTTATCGCTCACCGAAGTACATTCCGAGTAAAACTTCGTGAAGGAAAAGGTGACAAGAAAGTGTTCATGCTAGAGGATGCACCAAACCTTGCTGACGGCCAAACAACATATACTGTTACGGGCGACGGAATTATGGATTAGTATAGGTAATTTTCTAATCTAAAAAACGTATTTTTTAATGTAATTGTATTAATATAAGTAGTAAATACATTTAAAAATTTAATATTAAACAAAATAATTTACGGAGAATCGAGGAGAAAGCCTCGCGCTTTAGCGCGGGGATGA
>Ga0065698_100160_pt1 | contig 16499 bp, 19 predicted proteins | sample AntLakMe24m_30um_FD_59087 | JGI IMG/M metagenome (GOLD analysis project Ga0065698, IMG submission 59087) | Hypersaline microbial communities from Antarctic Deep Lake - 24m 3.0um v2 (version 3) | ecosystem: Environmental > Aquatic > Non-marine Saline and Alkaline > Hypersaline | place: Deep Lake... | reverse complement strand
CGACGGTCCATACCATATTCGAAGGGAACTGGCATAAAAGGTGCTCGGTGTATGCCGAGTGTTGGAAACTAGGTATTTAACTGACTCTCACAATTGACAATTGTATGTCGTTAACTATATGTATATGTGGGAATACATACATTTAGTCACCTGCCAAGCAAAACTCAAGCATATATATTGGTTGTAATTGGAACATTTCTTCTTTTATCGATATTTGCGGAGTTAGCCCCAATAAGTGGCATGGATATTTTTTCAGCCTTGACGTGACTTCTTCTTGCACCTAAAGACGCGGGCCTCCCACGATCAAAGATCCGCTGATTTCGAACCGTGTGCCGCCTTCAGCTCCGTCGGTCACACGGATATTCCACCCGTGTGCCTCGGTTACTTGCTTGACGATACTCAGACCAAAGCCGGTTCCTTCGGCACTGGGAGAGTACCCGGCTTCAAACACGGCTTTTCGTTCATCGGTATCGATCCCGGGGCCATCGTCTTCGACGTAGAAACCGTCAGCAATGGTCCCAACCGTGACCGACACGTTCGATCCACCGTGTTTCACCGCGTTCGACAGAAGATTCGTTAGCAACTGTCGGAGATGTTTACGATCTGCTTGGATCTTTTGATCCGTTTTGACACACAGCGTAGCATCCGTCTGACTGTGGTCGGCCCAGCACTCCTTGAGGAGCTGGGACATCTCGACTACTTCCGGTTCGATCGCTTCGGTGCCGACTCTGGCGAACGTCAGCACATCAGTAATGAGCTGGTCCATCCGATTATGTGCAGACGCAACTGTCTGCAGAGATTCACTATCTTGCTCGTCGCGGGCCAACTTGAGGTATCCCTGGGCGATACTCAATGGATTCTGCAGATCATGACTGACCACAGAAGCAAACTTGTCAAGACGTTCGATCTGCTGTTGAAGTTCTCTCTCTCGTTCGATACGGTTAAGCGAAGTAGTTGTATGGCTGATGAGTAGTTCTGCTAACTCGATATCACTCTCATCGAAGGCAGCGGCGGTTGTACTGATCGCCTGAAAGACTCCATATTCTCCGATTGGAACACTGATCCCAGACTGGTACGATTCTTTTGCGGGATCGGTATCATCGTTTGGTTGGATTTCTTCAACAATCTGAGAACAACCACTCTGATACGTTTTCCCTGCCAGCCCTTGGTCGATACGCATTTGACGACTTCCGTTTGCTGGAGCATCTTCGGAGATCGCGTGTGGAACGAGCCACTCACCTTCTCGGAGGAGTATGGAACATTGATTGAACTCGAGGATATCTGCCGCCGCATTAACTGTCTTCATACAGACCCCCTCGATGGTATCCTCTTTCTGGAGACGAACTGCAATGTGATGAAGGGCTTCAATTGTATTTTTTGAGCTCTTCTCCATAGTAGCGCCTTGTGAAAAACATGCAATCAATCTTTAAAAACATAAACGGTTCGTGTACACCCGAAGCAGATCTCTATTCTCGCCGTTAAGCCCTGAGGCCCTCGACCTGTTCCGCCTGTAGATCGAAACAGAACCTGTATCGCTCACCCAAGCGTGCCGAACCCTTCTTCCTCCATCAGCTCGGCAACGCGTTCGGGATGGCGGAACGCCGCCAGAAGAGCGAACTCTCTCGCGTCAGTCTTTGAGACGTCGTTTGTTTCGAGTTCCTCAGCCAGCTCACTCCGGAACCCCGCTTCTCCCTCTGCGACCTTGTCTCGCACGTGAATTTCGAGACGCGTATCGCGCTCGTCTCCAACATTGTTCCGACGAACGAAGTAGGGGTACTCGGTCGCAGCCGACTGATCTGTAGCCGTCGATTGATCCGACACAGTCTGGTCGGAGACCGTCTCAGTCGATTCGTCGGTCGTATCAGGTTTCGTCGGCGTCGACGACTGCTGTTCGGTCTCAGGTGTGTCGGTGGCCTCCTCCTCATCGATGTTGTCCCCTTGGCTCGTCGACGACGCTGATTCGTCTGTGGTGTCGCCCTTGTCGTTCTTATTGTTGCCGCCGAAGTCGAGATTCCCGGATCCGGATTTGAAGTTACTCATGCGCTCTTCGCCTCCGTTGTATCCGTCTCACGCAGGTCGATTGCCTGTTCGCTGCTGTCTTGGATGTCGAGTCGGAGCACGGGGTCGACGTCGGCGTCAAACGTGTCGGTCGCAATGAACCAGGCTAGCTCGTACAGTGTCTGGAGGGTCTCGACCTCCCTGTCGCGTGTCCGGCGATGGCCTGGCTCACTTACCATCTCTCCATCTCGTTGGAACGTCTTCCACCGTTCTTCGATGACTTTGAATGCCGACCCTCTGGCTTCCCACATTGCGTCCATCAGACTCTCTCGGTTTCCGATTGTCACCGGCGTCGAGAACGACTCCGTGTTCTTGAACTGATCTTGGTACTGTTGATGAGCGTTCGTCTGTCCGACACCAGACGGAACGACACAAGAGAGCCCGATCTCGATATCCAGCTCTCGTTCCATGTTTCCGACCAGTTCCTCGAGTCCCTCAAGACTCAAGTTCCCTTTGCCAGCAGGTTTCACCGGTGCTACGAGTGTTCGGAGTGCGTAGATCGCGTTATGGAGAAGATCCTCGGCTCGCGCGTTTGGATCGATGAGAACTGCGTCATACTGCTCATGAATCTCTTCTGTGTCCCAGAGCAGATCATACAGGAGCTCGAAGCGTGGGTACTCCTCTCGACTGATGTTTTTCATCCCCGTTTCATACGAGATCTTCTGCTCGAGATTCGACGTGAAGTCGCCGAGCATGTCGTGGCTCGGAACGACGTCGACGCCTTCAGACGTCGTTTCGATGAGGTCGTCGAAGTCCCCGTCCGGCATGTTCAAAATGTGTTTCACGAGGTTATCCGCCTCAGGATCACTTCGGCTCTCTCCGACGTCGAACAGGCTCGTCAGGTTGCCCTCTTGCGGATCCAGATCCAGTACAAGTGTGTTCAACCCCATCCGCTCGAACGCGACAGCGAGGTTGGCTGTCATCGTTGTTTTGTATGTCCCGCCTGATTCTGAGTAGACTACAGCCGTAATCATAACGTGCCGTTCGTATTCTCACCCCATAAATCTGTGTCAGACAACTGTAGTGGATATGTGTTATGTATATCTGTATTGTATTTCTGTTACGGAAGCCTGTTACAGATGTCTGTAATAAGTATCTGTAGCTGATTGTTGTTGCACACACGAGAGAACAACGATGAACACGTGCTCTACTATTCTTGTGGCGGAGATCGGCCTCTAAGGGCCAAATTTCCCCTCACTCTGTTTCTGTACCTCTTGTCTGTCTCATTCATCTGTGCTATTCATCTATTATAGATGTCTGTAATAGATGTCTGTACTATACTTCTGTGGCAGTTTTGCGTGCTATTTCTCCTTGTTCTATCGAGAGCTCCTCGGAGCCCCCCGGCCAGCTGTTTGTATATGATTACGAATATCTGTAACAGATGTTCCCAACAGATATTCGCTACAGATACAGGGAAAAGTCTCAATTACCGGTGAAAAGAGAACACGACGATTCTCACCCGATCATCGAGGACGAACAATGACTCACGAAGAGGAACCAATTTTCGAGCGTGGTGACGTCGTCAAAGGTGAGGTAGATGTTTGACCATGGCTCATTCTCTCGAAGCATGACATCCGTCCCACGGCAACCAGTCTCTCGAAGTGATGCTAACAACGAACTCTTGAAGGGGAAGACTGATCGAGGCCTCCAAAGAGAGTTGGCGCCGTGGTGGGTCTCCGTCGAAAGTAAGATCGTTCTGTGGGAAGTTCAATCGATCAACAACGAGGATGTCGACTTCTGGCAGGCTCGTCTTGACAGTGATCTCGTCGACGAGGCTGTGTCTTTCCTGTCGAAAACTTCGGTGAACGCTCTGAAGCAATTCTCGCTGAGCGAATCGGTTGAATTCACGTACCATGGGCTCTCTACACTCTCTGCAGTTTCAACTCCCATTGTACAACTTTAGTATAGCGACATACAATTTACTAACTCATCCAAATCCGTATATCTTGGCATAGGGCCCTTCTAGCGTGAGAATATGGGGTCTGAGTCACTCACACAGAGTGGTCGTGATTACTCTGATAATCACGACCACTTTGAAGTACCCCACCGCCGTCGGTGAAGCACGAATGCTGCAACCGCCTCACGACGGCGCTTCCCCCGGGTAAAACCGCCAAGAACGGAGTTCGAGATCTCTCTGAGTCTCCTCAGTTGAGCTCTAGGGGTACCGGGGAGATATATACGATATAGAACTAATGACCTCAACCTATATTAAGACAAAGCTCGAACGGTGTTGTATGACCGAAGACGAATCGGACTCCGAGGGCCTGATGGAACGCCAGACCACGGGTGAAGACCGGGTTCGGATGACCGCCCGGCAGCTGTCGGAACCGCGGACGGCCAACTGGATCGCCTCCGAAGCAGGCTGGTCGCACGAACCAACTAAGCGCGTCCTCGAACGGCTCGTCGACGATGGTATTCTCCATCGTGACGAGAGCGGCACACACACGACGTACTACCCAGATTATCGCCGCCAAGCGATGCAGGAGGCGATGCGTCTTCGAGACAGCGGGCACACTGCCGAGGAACTCACAGACCGTCTCGCCGATATGAAGACGCAGATCCGCGGCTGGGAGGATGGATTCGGCGTTGAGTCACCGAACCAGCTTCGCGGAACGCTTGCTGACGAGTCCCTTGACGCTGACGAGGAAGACCGTCGCCGTGAGATTGCCCGTGAGTGGGAGCACCTTCAACGGCGTATGCAGATCGTTGGCTTTGCCATCCGCGAATGGGACTTTCTCGCGCCGACAACAGAGCCTGCTGAGGCCAGCAGCTAACGGATGTCCGTCCCGCATCTAGGTGGTGATCCGAACGCAAACCTCTACGCCCAACTGAAGCGAGACGTCCTTGACCGTGTACCACAGATTTCGACAGTCGAGTATGTTCCTGACGATATCGAGGCCAAGCAGCTGCGAGCGATTTTCGATCCGGCTCGTCTTGATCCCCACACAGGCCCTGAGTCACCGGAACTGACCGTCAAATGGTATCGGCAGGACCCACACGATTGGTTCCGCATCAACTACACTGATCCGAACACGGGCTTTCACGCCGGCTGGCACCAGGATGAGGACCATCCTGATCTCGGACACGTGCATTTCCAGTACTCAACCGCCGATATGGAGGACCGCTGGGGGATTACATTCGAACACGAGACTCCCTCCCTGATACTCTGGGAAATCGTTGAAGAGCTCCTCGAGGACGTCCGTCCGACCTACCAGTACGCGAACGAGGAACCATGACTCCCGGTACATCTCGAAACCGTTCTGAGCAGTCACTCTCTGAGTCGTTCGAGCGCTACCTCCAGGACAAGGGGAAAGGCCGCGGTGGGGACGGTGGGAATTATCGACGCAACGCAGCCCGCGAGCTCGAGCGATTCGCGGAGTGGGCCGCCGGCGACCGCGGCGCCGACGACTGGACCGGGATCGTCCCCGGCGACGTCGACCGCGCCCCCACGTTCGAGGACCTCGACGAGCGTGTCTTTCGGGAGTACGCCCGGCATCTCGCCGGTGATCGCGGGCTCAAGCAAAACACTGTACAAACCTATTACCGCTATATCTCTGCGTGGTGGTGGAGTTGCGAATGCCGGTCAAACTCGTCGTTCCCGACGAGCGGCGCCACGACCTCCACGAATCTGCGTGACAGTTCCTCTACTGCGCGAATCGTGCTGCCGAGTTCTGTTGGGACGACGACTCCTACACGAACTGCATCACTGCGAACTCAACTGCGCGAGACGCCCTCTACGCGGAGCTGCGAGAAGAAACTGATCTCACTGCCAACCTCGTTCAAGAGGCCATCCGGCGTGCCGTCCAAGCGACGAAAGGGTGCGTCGAACGGTGGAAACAGGGCAAGCGTGTGAGCCAACCGGAGTTCACCTCCTGGAGCATGGTCTACGACAAGCGAAGCGCCACATTCTATCGGAACAAAGCCTCGCTTTCAACCGTCAACGGGCGTGTTGAGTGCGACTTTGAACTCCCGACGGACAGCCCAACGCCCTACGAGCAGTACGTACTGTCTGAAGACTACGAGTTCCGGGCAAGTACACTACAATACGACGAGGTGGCCGATGAGTTCTACTTCCACATCACGACCCGGAAGTATGATGACGACGAGACCGAGGTTTCGGCAGATACCGGGCACCAAACAGTCCTCGGTATTGACCTCGGCGTCAACAGCCTCGCAGTAGCTTCGACCGGCACGTTCTGGCAGGGAGATGACTACGATCATTGGTGCCACGAGTTCGAGAAGCGGCGTGGTGAGATGCAACAGCGCGGGACGCAAGCCGCACACAACGCCTTACTTCGCCTCGGAAAGCGCGAAGAAGCGTGGCGGAAGCAGTACATCCACACGATCGCCAACGAGATCGTTTCGGAAGCCGTCGAACACGACTGCGACGCGATCGTGTTCGAAGAATTAACGGACATCCGTGAGCGGCTCCCGCAGGCGAAATGGCACCACGTTTGGGCGTTCCGACGCCTGTCCGAGTACGTTTCCTACAAGGCACCAGAACAAGGTGTCTCCGTAGAGCAAGTCGAGCCGAACCACACGTCCCAACGGTGTTCTCGGACGGATTGTGGGTTCACGCACGAAGCGAACCGTGACGGCGAACACTTCGAGTGCCAGAAATGCAGCTATGAGGTCAACGCGGATTATAACGCTGCGAAGAACATCGGTGTGCGGTACGCTCGGAAGCGACAGCACAAACTCCGTTCCTCGCCCAAGTCGGGGGACGGAGACGCACCAGTAGACGTGCGTTTGAATGGTGGGACGTTGAACGGCGAGAGTTACCAGCCTATTGCTGGGGACTGATTGCCGGGAGTCCACATCAAAGCCCTACCCTCAAGGACCGAGGCGCAGAGCGCCGAGGGAGTAGGGTAGGGTAGTTTACCGATTAACTTTCCAGGCGATACCGCCGTTTTATATATCATTCTCATGGTTACGTAGGGTATGGCCCTCCCCGAAACCCTCCGAGAAGCCCTACGGCCCCTCGTTCTCGCGTTCCTGATACCCTTGCTCGCCGTGCGCCTCCACGCTCACGCGATCGTCATCGACGAGAGCGGACCTGGCGGTGTACCCCTGCGAAGTGGACACGCTGTTCGACACGACCCCAAGCCGATCGTCGGGGGAGATCAAGAACGGTCTCGATCGAACACGACGCTGGTCGGCCATATTTCCGATACGCTCGACACTCCGTACCCCTCCCATTGATGTTGTACACGATCGCCGGACTCAGCTTCATCGCGCTCGGGATCGCAATGGGTTGGTACGGGATCCGGCCGCTCGCGGTCGTTCCGAGTGTCCTCCGTGCCAACGCTCAAGACCCAAGCGAGGTGACAGAGGCCGGATCTTTCCTCGTCAGCCGCGGCGTTGCGAACGAATCGAGTGAGACCCTTACAGCCCCGTTCACAGGATCTCGGTGTCTCGCTTTCGAGTTTGAGGTCACCGAACGCCAACCATTCGGGATCGGGATCCCGTGGTTTCAAGCTCATCTCGACGATGGTGTAGCGACACGTCCGTTCACCCTTAACGGCCCACTCGAAGCCCTCACCGTCGTACCGTCCGCCAAACGGTTCGCACTCGATACGGGATCGACAATAATCACGGTCGGTGCGTCCGAATCGCCACCCGAACGTATCCAGCGGTTCGTCGACGTGCGGGACAACCTCAACCCGGTTGCGAGGTGGATACAGGTTCTCCCCGGACTCGGCACACGGCGCTACGTCGAACGCCGGATCGATCCTGGCAAAGAGTATCTCATCGCGGGACGCACGGAACAACGACAGAACGAGGTCGTCCTCACCGGCGATCTCGTCATCACCGACCGCTCCCCGAGACGATTCGCGATCGGACGTCTCCGAAGGGCAGCGTTTCCAACGGTGATCGCGTTGGGTTTCATCATCACCGGATTCGGAGGTATCGTTTTATGACCGACCGCAGTTCGACACCACTCTCACACCTCTTCCCATGACACGAGACACATACGCCATCGAGACGAGCGGCCGGAGAGAGTGAGTGGGGGAGGATACAGCGTTCACGAGAGCAAAGCTCTCGTGTGCGGATGAGACGCGGCGCGTCTTGTCAACGCCGTACAATTCTCGAACACGTTCGACGCTCGGCCCACAGGCCCATCGCCACCTTTATGTTGAAACTAAGTGTATACACAGGTGATGGACAGACATGAAATTGAAGGCCATGAAGTCATCGATGGGACGGTCAAACCCACCGGCAACGGTGCTCACGTCCTTGTCCCGAAACGGTGGCGTGGAGCGGACGTGAAAGTTGTCCGAACCACCGAACCCGACGAGTAGCACCTCTGATGAACTACAACTACAGGTATCGACTCCGACCGTCCGACGCTCTCGAAGAGCAGTTAGCGTGGACTGTCGATACCTGTAGACAGCTCTACAATCACTTCCTTCACCGCCTCAACCGCACCGACAGCACCTCAGCATACAGCGAGCAGAAGCTCTTGCCGAGTCTCAAAAAGTGGTGGAGTGACCTGAAAGACGTTCATTCGAAAGTGCTTCAGAAAGTCGTTCAGCGGTTGTACGACAATCTCTCTCGGTTGGCGGACGCCAAGAACGCCGGTCGGAAGGTCGGCCAACTCAAGTGGAAGGCACCGAAGGAGTACCGCAGCTTTACCTACAGTCAATCCGGCTTCAAGCTCAAGAACACGAGCAGTCGGACAAGACTGTGGCTCTCGAAACTCGGAGACATCTCGCTCACCTTCCACCGCGACCTGCCCGACGACATCGAAATCAAGACCATCACGGTCAAGCAGGAACCGACCGGGAAGTGGTACGCAATCCTCGGCGTCGAAACCCCTGACGACCCGCCCGCAAAACTGGAGAATCCCGAGCAGTGCGTCGGTATCGACGTGGGGATTCTCAAGTACGCCCACGATACGGACGGCACGGCAGTTGAGTCACTCGACCTCTCCGACGAGCGTGAACGATTGGAACGCGCACAGCGTGACCTCTCCCGGAAACGGCACGGGTCTGAGAATTGGGAGAAACAGCGCCGTGTCGTAGCCGAACGCCACGCCGACCTGAAGAACAAGCGGCGAGACTTCCTTCACAAACTCTCGAACTACTACGCTCGGGAGTATGATCTCGTAGCAGTCGAAGACCTCGACACGAAAGGCTTGATCGAACTACCGGGAAACTCTCGAAACCGAGCAGATGCGGCGTGGGGTACGTTCCTGCGAATGGTTAAATACAAATGCGAACGCGAGGGGACGCACTTCGTCTCCGTGAATCCGCGAGGGACGACCAAGGAGTGTGCGTCCTGCGGCGTCTCGACGGAGAAGCCGCTATGGGTCCGTGAACACTCCTGTCCGGCGTGCGGGTTTGAGGCGGACAGGGACGCGAACGCAGCGTGGAACATCCTTTCTCGTGGTATCGCGAAGCGATTAGGAGTGGGACGGTCCGAATCAACGCCTGTGGAGACTGCGCTTCCTGTGGATACGTCCGTATCTGCAAAGCGCGTTGTGGAAACAGGAAGCCCCACCCTCAAGCGCGCGCCGAAAGGCGAGCGGTAGGCTGGGGTAGTTCACAGCGGCAATGAGGGGTGTTTGTCGGCTCGACTAGGCTACCAGGTTCAGTTTCAACTCACAATTCTGTCGTCGATTCTCACACTTAGAATCCTCTGTTCAATCGATGTCTAAACTTTCGAGATCTGTCTCGTCATCAAGAGCCTGAATACCCAAGTCCGTAATCCGATAAGCTGGTTCTTCTGAATGCCGCTCAGCAAGGTTGTGCTCGACATAGATGGGACAGCGTTGTGAGATCCACTGTCGACTAAATTCAGTATTTATTTCGAGATTTTTTGCCGTATGCCATCCATCGTATTTGCTCAACTCTTGGAGAATATACGGATCAGCAGGTACAGCCCACTTAACCTCCCGATACATGTGAATTGGTATCACGTACTCGTATGCTAGCTATATATCCGACGAAAGAATCCTCTAGATATACTATCAAATTTTTAAACGTATTAAAAGAAACTATAGCATTCGTTCGAATGTTCAGTGTTATATACCACCTGCTCAGTAGTCTACCTGAGTGCCGATTCCACGTCTCTTCCAATTTCAGAGGATATTGACAGCAATGGAATGGCCACCTATGATCACGCATGCCACAAACTGACGACTCCGCTTTGCAGGAACAGACGAAAGGCAGTCCCTATCGACCACATGGACTGAGATTCACCGCTGTTACACTCCCAATACTCTCGTTGTTGATTGTCGGCGTCGATCCCGTACTTGCTCAACAGCCGCTACAGAGTTCGGTATGTAGCGCAGAGAATCTGCCAGGCATGATTGAAGGGTTCTTCCAGATCACTACGAGCCTCGGCATTATCGGCCTCGCAATTGTCTGGCAGGCAGATTCACTCATCGATATGTTCACACTCGATCCTGATCAAAAGAAGGAATTCAAACAGCACAAACTATCTGCGATGAAATCAGCAGTCATCCTCGTCGTTCTTGGGCCACTGTACACCGTAGCTGGCTCGATCATGGGGCTTCCATTGGCTGAATGTGTCAATCTCGCGCCTTGGTGATCAAGGGACAAGTTCCAATACGAGGTCACATGCAGAGGTATCTCTCCGTACTGCTGGGCATTTTCTGTGTAGCTAGCTTAGCGACGGGAGTTGTCACAGCCAACCCGGCCCAACCTGGAACAGCAGAAAACGGACTCAGTGAGAATGAGACGGCAATGCTCTGGTCAGGCGATTCTGATAATTACATCACTCAAGAAGAGTACTACCAGCAGTATGGCAAAGAGCGATCGACCGTAGCCCAAGTCGCAAATGGAACCGACATCACGTTCAAGCGGCCCCCTGCGACTGCTGAAACTTGGACTCGAAACGATTTCGACGATCTCGAAGCAGGCCGATCGAACACTTCCGTTCATCCGTCTCACGCACCACTCGACAGTAGTGTATTCATTGAGGATGCTCATGCGACCATATTTGGAGTCCACCCGTCGACCCGAGCTCACCTCGATTCCGATGAAACACCGCTGTACATCGCCCCACAAGGGGAGATGCGTGGGTTCGTAGATTACCGGGTCCGTATTCCAAATGGGAATTCATCCGGAAGTACGACAGTCAACTGGTCACTCTCTTCTCACGAAATACGAGAGGTACGACTAAAGAAAGACGGGGAGACGATCGCACGAACCGATGGGTCACACACCCCCGTACTTGAGTACCAGATTAGCGGTGGGCGGCAGACACGTCTCACTCTAGAGGCAGACATCCACACTCGGCTGAAGAAAACAACGCGGATCGGTCCGGGAAACAACACTGCAGTCTCTGTCGATTACCCCAGTGAGACACACACGGTCGCTGATTCGATTGACGTCGAGATTTACGATCTTTCGACGACTGCATCCTACGCTGAATATCCTAATGGCGACACTGGGGTTGCGATCTTCCAGTCACGCCCATGGCAAGGATATACGCTGACAAAGGACGGCGATGCAAAAAGTACGGGGAGTCTGGAGGTTCTACACTGCTCGAGATGCCAACTGGGACAGACTCGTCAGATCGGATCACTCTGGCAGCAAAAGAGGTTGCCTCTGAGGCTGTTCCGGTATACGTCCATGCGTATCCATCCCGGATTGGGCCTCGTGCTGAACCCGAACGAGATGGTCCAATAATCACCAACACATGGGGAACCGAACGGCAGTCTCCCGTCGATACGATCGGCGAGAACGTGAATATCGAGGTAGTCAATCAGTCATACACACCGACATATGGAGTCGCTGTTCGAGCCCAAACGGTAGATCGAGACGCACTTCGTGTCGATGGAATCGTTCGGGGAGAAAGCGCATCACTCACTGAACCAGAAACCGGTTCTGAGCGGCAACTCCGGCGCAGTAATCTTTCCGTTGAGGTTGTCGATCAGAATTCCTCACACGCGGCACTACGTGTTGAGCTTCGTGATAACCAGACTGGCGATCCAATATTTCTCGACACTGACGGCCGTCTAGCTCCCCTTGGTGTAGACATTCGAAACGGCTACATCACCGTCGACGATCAACGCCTCGTAACCAACGAGTCTGGAGTCGCATTGCTTACGGTCAATTCTCCCGGGCTCTACACAGCAACCTATCACCCTGGTTCGTGGCTTAGCCACAATCCTGCGTACGTGACTGAGACAGTAACTGCTCGCTGGCACCCACTCGGGACGCTTGACGGCTGGTTTGCGTTAATTTTTAACGCAGGCTGGCAGCTCATCCCGTTCTTTGTGATGTTCTATGCGGGCCGTCGACTCCTTCGGATGCTTGGTTCGGAGAACTTTTTTGAATGAAAATCATGACTCAACGAAATCCACATATTAGCAGACGAACCGTCTTCCGAACAATTGCAGGTACGGCGCTTGCAAGCCTTGCTGGCTGCCTCAGCGATGGTTCTGGAACATCCGATAATGGAGCAGATCCGTTAGATAGTCAGGATCTGTTCGAGCATGTCGCCGTCGAGGGGACCGAGCTGGTCGTCGAACTCTCTGCGGAGGCAGAGGTGGACCAGATCAACCTCATCAAACCGAACGGAGAGTTGTTCGGACAACGCGAGGTCGCCACTGGTTCCCAACAGGTGTCGTTTGAACTCAGAACAACCTACACGCCTGGTGAATATCGCGTGATCGGGCTGAACAGGGAAGAAAGAGTAGCTGACATACCTACTGAAATACGACCAGAGATCCAGATTCAGGACGTCGGCCTCTTCCGAAACAATCCCGACAAGCCGTGGGATGATATCTACGGAGATACTGAAACTGATCGGTTGAAGAATGGTGAAGTGTTCGTTACAGTAGCAAACACAGGGACTGGTCCTGAAGCTATTGTTAAATTAGTATTCTCTGGTGATGTTCCTAACCCAATCGAGAATCCTCAACAGAATGGGATATACAAAACTGAACGAGTAGTACTCTCCCCCGGAGAAGAAACAGATTTGTTCAGTAATTCCTTCCCATTTGGGTCTGCGTCGGAGACGGGAATGGGGTGCTCTCCAGATACTAATCATGGTCAATTCACAGTTACTATAGATACACGAGTAGGTAACAGCGAAGTTGCAAATTCATACAGCGTCGAATACACTGGTTCTCACGAAATGAGTGACTGTGTGATAACCATTGCAGAGGCCTGACGATGGTTGATCTTGTAGACGTCGTACTGGAAGGTTTCAAAGGTGTCGTAGATTGGTCTATTGAGCTGTTCATGGACGGGCTTCGGTCAGGCTACCAAACACTGACTGAGAATATGTTTGGTACACCGACACCACAGACGGACAGCGGGTTTGTTTTTGGGGAAGCAACCACTGCTCCGTGGTCAGCAATCCAAGATGCGTTGGTTGGTGGTGAAATCATGGTGATTTCTTTGTTACTGCTCGTAGTAAGCGTACAAGCCCGTCACACTGTTCGAATCTTCAATATTGGAAACTCATACCAAGCACAGAAAACCCAAAGAACCGCTTGGGTTGGAGCGTTTCTCATCATTACGTGGTATTGGATCGGAGTTCTCTCACTCTACCTTATTGATGGGTTTACTATCGCATTAATTCCGGACTTTTCCTCGATAGCCGCTGCAATGCTCCGATTCTTGGGTGTTTCGATCACAAACCCTGGATTAGGGCTGTTATTCGCTCTTATTGGCGGAATTTCCATGTGGGCTCTTGAGGCTCTATTTTTCATCCGACAAATCCTCCTCTACGTGTATGTCTATGGGATGCCAATAGCAATCGCGTTCGCATATGGAAACGTTCCTGTGGTATCTGAGATCGCGATGGGATTCTCCAAGCGATTTGTTCCCCTAGCTGTTCTGCCGCTTCCAGCTGCGATCGTGTTCAAGAGCTATGATTTGCTATACGGTAGTGGGACACTCGATCCTAGCACGGTGTTTCTGAAATACCTGGTAGCAGTCTCTCTTCCGGTAATTGCCCTCTATGTTACTTGGAAGACGTTCAAATACGCGACGCCACTGACTGCCAAAGTCCTCGGAGGCACGACAAAAAGTGCGGCTCTCCTCGGCGGCGTCGCTGCTGGGGCGTATGTCGGTGGTGCTGGTGTTGCGACGACTGCTGCACAGTGGGGTCCGAGAGCAGCCGCTGGGCAAGCAGTCGCTCAGCGGGCTGCTGCACAACAGAGTGGGCAAAGTGAGTCTAGTACCGAGACGAATAGCGAGAATAATGAATCGAACAGTGCGCCGTCGTACCGGCGTACCGAGCACGACCGCGGAATCTACTAACGAGAATAATGGATCAAGACGCCGCAGCACGACGGATCATGGATCAGTTCGGTGAAGAAAATCGCATACCATACCTCAATATTGAAGAGGGTGATGTTGGAGTACTCATCTCCTTTCCGATCATCGGGCTTCTCACTGCTGGGCTCACTGGGATGGATTCACTTGCGCTTCCATTTGTGGTGGGCGGGCTCGGATTCGGTTTCGCCGTAATCTACGTTTCTCCCAACCACGTGAATGCGTGGACGTGGACAAAAGACGTCTATCGATACGTCAAACGACCACGGGTCACGTTCAACGCGCCAGCAGAAGCAGACTCTGGGACGAATGAGTCTGTGCGCAATGATGGTGGCCTCGCCAACTACACGCCGTTCAAACCGGACGAGCGGACACAGGATCTTACGAATATCGACCGAGCATGGCCGGGTGCTGGAGCGATTCAACGCACTGACGGTACGATAGAGGCTTTCATCGAGATCGATCCGGGGAACATGGACTTTGCGATGTCGGGTGACTGGGCACAACTGCAAGAAGCAGGCGAGGAGTTCGCCAACAAAGAACTCGACTCAAAACTCAAACTTCACGCTACAACCCGTGCATTCCCGGTCGAACGAATTACGGAGACAATCAAGCAGCGACTCAGTGATGAAGACGTTACACAGAATACGATCTTCCGAGAGCTCCTCGAAGAATACCAAGAGACACGTCCCAAGGAAATGCGTGACCGGGGTACCCAGCAAATGCGGTACTATGTCGGCGTTGAGGTTACCCCGATGGAAGTATACGACCGGTTCCGAGACGAGAGAACACCCGTTGAGAAACTAACTCAGTTCCCTGTCATTGGATTCCTGTTCAATCCGTTTGTAACACGACGAGAAGATTTCACCGACGTCGAACGTCGTGTCAAGATGTTCGAGAAGCTCGATAGCCGAGTCAATAACGTCCAGACGGAGTTTATTCAACAAGCCTCTGGGTGGTCTGCACGACGTCTCAGCACCGTTGAGTTGTTCGTGTTGAATATGGACTTCTGGAACGGCCGAGAGCACGATCACAACCAAGCCGAACACGTCGTTCGAAAGCAACCGATCATCGACCACTCACGTCGGGAGGATGATGCCGATGAGTAGTACTGTCTGGCAGTTGAATGATGTCTCTACTCAACTTACCGAGTATCTCCAGAATCCGATGTCAACAGAGGGTGCTGTACTCTACCTAATTTTGATCGTCCTCGTCGGAACCCTTGTCAAAATCTACGGGAATAAACGCAATACGGGCCCCGAGCCGGAAGTCGACTTTACCGATCTCCTCGATGAGGAGACACTGGAAGCAGGTCACGCTGAAGAGAAACTACTTGACGATATTTCGGAGTCACACAAGACGGTGACCGCACCGGCAGCCATCGAGTGGCAAACTCGATCCGCTCATGTCGGCGAGCAGTGGACGTCGACGCTGTACATTGCGGACTACTCTGATTATCNGAGTGATGGATATCTAAGCGATCTTTTCGAACTGACCGACGTCGAGTTCGATCTCACGGCTCATCTTACGCCAAAAAACCAACAACGGGCTCGAAACGAACTGCAAGAGATCGCAGACGATCTGCAAGTCGACGCCGATCTAGAACAGAGTATCCGCAGCTCTTACCTCCAAGAGCGAGCGAACGAGGCTGCGTTGACGTACAAGGCCGTCGAGAATGGTGCGAACGTCTTCGGGCAGGCGTTGTACGTCACCGTTCGAGCAGACGACAAAGACGAACTGCAAGATGCAGTCCAGAAGGTCAAGAGCGCACTCCGTGATGAGCCTGCGAACCTCACCCCAAAGACAGCGATCTGTCGACAGGATCTTGCACTGCAGTCGGCCGCCCCTATTGGTGGCAACGTCTTTGGTCGTGAATCGATCGCTCTTGGCGGGGCTATTGGTGCCTTACTCGCTTCACCACACAACGCAACCATCCTCGAAGAGGGCGGAGTCGAGTTCGGTATCCACAAGGACAACCAGAGTCCCGTCGTCATCGATCCGTTTGCCCGAGATAACGGCTATGCGATGTTTACAGTGGGCGATACCGGCTCTGGAAAGTCATTTGGATCGAAACAGAACTTCATCCGCTCTATCGAGCAGAGTAAGGATCGCATCGGTATCATCCTCGAACCGCTCAACAACTGGGCGGGCGTCTCCGAAGCACTCGGTGCGAAACGCATC
>Ga0065698_100770_pt1 | contig 16721 bp, 18 predicted proteins | sample AntLakMe24m_30um_FD_59087 | JGI IMG/M metagenome (GOLD analysis project Ga0065698, IMG submission 59087) | Hypersaline microbial communities from Antarctic Deep Lake - 24m 3.0um v2 (version 3) | ecosystem: Environmental > Aquatic > Non-marine Saline and Alkaline > Hypersaline | place: Deep Lake... | reverse complement strand
GTGCCGCAGTCAGTGGAGCGCCCGTCCGCTTTCGCTGGTCCTGATCGTGAGTTCTCCATTCAGGACCGTGATCGATTCGTTGTTCGTCAATAACGAGTCCACAGTCCTCACAGATCGTTTCGATCGCGTTGGTAGTGACCCGGCCATCACACTCCGGACATGGGTTTGTGCTGGAGTTTGTCTGGACGTCCTCGTCGAAGCCCGTTTCGTAGATATCTCTAGTTGCCATCGGTAGTTTGTGAGGTGTATTGTCTACACCTCTCACCCCTGGGGGAGATAAACAGCCGCGGACAGAGCGGTGTGTGGCGATTTGCTGGGCTACTGGAGGAGGTCTCTACGACCTGTCCGCACACACTCCCAGCAGGGAAAATCGTTGGACAGCCCATCACAATCGCACTGCGTTGTATCTCCGGTATCGGATTGGTCTCCTTGTCGCTCTCCATCCGTTACAACGCCGCTGTCGGTGATAGCTTGTGTCTTCTTCACAATGTCTAGAATTTGAGGTCGGATCGCAACGGCGACGCGGTGCTTACATACACCATCATACACTGCGTCAGCGGGACACTCACAAGCTGCTGGGACGCCGTCGACAACAGTGACGCGGTATTCATGATCTGCTGGATTTTGATGACTTTCGTTACGAACACGGATGTCACCATCTAGAAGAGAAAATTCGAAGGCTTCGTACTGAGCGCGTTTGAGTACACGATTCGTTGGTTCGAGACTGTCGAGTAGGGTTATCGCCATTATGTGTCGCGGCGACTGGTGCGCCGCACCCTTCGGTGCGCAAACAAACTCTCAGTAACTCACAGGTTGACCCGTTGTCAAGGTCGTGGCTGCGCGCGCAGCGGAGTCCTCGTGAGCATCGTGAACGAGGGCACGGGAGACGAGCGAATGCGAGTCTCACGGAGCGAGCACGGAGCGGAGGGTGGGGCGGCGGGGTTTGGGTCGGTCCGGCACGTAGCAAAAAAGAAGTATGCGACGACCGGCTACTCCCACCACCGACCGCGCTCGGAGAATTCGATCCTGCTCCGCCGGTCTCAATAAGAGTCTCTGTCCATCAATAATCAGCGCTGGAACGGCCGTGCTAGCCGCCGCAAAATGCGCTTCCCGTTCGAACGGACGAACGCAAGGCCACCGACTTTCGACTCGTCGAGGGCGTACCGTTTGGTAGTATCGCTCGTGTCAGTATCGACTGGATAGATCATCCCGTCGTCAGTACCGAAATCGAGCACTTCACGGATGCGTGACTCGGTCAAATTGCACGCATCGGCGAGTTCGGTGACAGTTTTCGGGCCCTGTTTCAGCTCTTCGACGACGAGGTGAGCGTGGTTCATCACCAGCATCACCTCGCTGGCGCTCATATCGTCGGGTTCGTCGCTACTAGTGCTATCGGCGAAGTCCGCGCGGGCATCGAAGAGGAACCAGACGCCGATAAGCGCGGTCAGCGCCGGGAACCATACTGGACCGCCTGTTCCGGTGGTCGCAGTGAGTTCCCAGCCGAGCCACGCGAGACTGGCGACCGTGATGAACGCGCCGAGGCCAACGCCGACCCAGCGGCTATCGACAGTCGGCGTTTCTCTGAGAATCGAGGTCGCCTCCACGAACGCGAAGCCGAAAGCGATGACGAGTACTGTCTCGACATCTTTGGTGACGCCATAGACGAGGGCGAGAAATGCGATGAGCGAGAGCACGTCTCGGGCCGTGAGCTGTTCGCGGGCGGTGCGACCGAGACTGGAGACCATACGTGTACCACAGTCAGGAGTCCTATTATGCTACTGGTCGAACACATTCTCACTAGCTGGGAGAGTTTGCGAGATACCAAGCGGTGAAGACCTTCCTATATGATGTAGAATGCTACAAAGAACTATCTGGAGTCTGGTGAAGTGGTGTATCTGGACCGTATACACAAGAGGATAGAATTTGCTCAACAGGTGGACAAGACATGAATGAAGATTTATTTGTTCGTGTAGTCGGCGGCTTTGGGACGATAGCAATTCTACTCGTTGCGGTTACAGTAGGCGCTTTGATGAGGAATGATCCTGATGAAATGTTTGCTTGGTCAATGATTTATACAGTCACACTGTCAATAGGTGCGGTTGTACTCGTCTATCGTTTCGGAGATAAAATGGATTCAATGTAATGAGCGATTGAGAGCATATACTGACCACACCCAGTCAGAATGTGTCACTTTCGAAGGATTTCAACAGAGCCGTGTTTTTATGATAGGTATACAGAGTGGCTGTAGTAGCTATATCGTGGACAAATAGGCGTGAATAGTATACGTGCGAGCGCTGTCACGGTTTCTATGTATAGCTAATTTATAAATGGGTATACTAACGGTGCGGATTTTCAGGGCTATTGTGTCACGATCGCGCTGCTGTTACACATCTACTCGAAAATCGAAGCGGCGCGCGACCAGAGATCGAGGGGGCTGACTGGACCATGCGCTATCCCTTTGCTACGGAAGATTGATCGGTATTCAACTGGCCGACGGCGTCAAGTAACCGCGAGTGACCGTTACAGCGACAGGCTCCATAGATGCTTGCTACCGCTATCGCTTCGATAGATCTGCCACGACACAGATCCTCGTTCTGGGCGCTCCGGAAGAGCTGACACGCCTGGTCGCGGACCGAATCGGCAAGTTCGAGGGAACTCGCCAACCGACGCACTTCGCCCAGTCCGTGGGCGAGATTCCGTTCTGCTTTCGACCGCCAGCGACCGCGGGTCTGCTCACGGCGCATCCGCGCGAGTCGCCGTCGCTTCTGCCCAGAGATCTTGTTCCCCTTCGCGTCGGTGCCGCGACCAATCTCTGTCGACAGGCCGCGATCGTGGCGGGCGGCTGTGAGTGGGGCGCCCGTTTGTTCGCACTCCTCGTCGTCGTACGCCCGCCACTCCGGCCCGTGATCGATACGCTGTTCGTCGATGACCAAGACACAGTCCTCGCAGACCGTTTCGACCGCGTTCGTGGTGACCCGGCCGTCGCACTCGGGACATTGGTTTGCGCTAGTATCGAGTCACGACTTCTGACGATCAATTTCGAGGTTCTATCTTTTCAACCGCAGGTTGGTATATGGCCAATAATGACGATTGGTGCTAGTCAGATTCCTTTGCCATTGAGCCGTGTCTTGCGGAGCCAACAAATGGAAGAATTGGTTTGGCCTATGAATTGATGTCTGTAATCTTGTCTATATATATATCTTGGATGCCCGTCGAGTATGATTTATAGTTATACTCTCCCGGTACAGAATATGTCATCTGTATCTCAAAATGGGGGTGCGAAGCTTTCCATGCACCAATTGTGGACAGTTTCGTACTCTGTGGAGCGACCACGATGTNTTTTTTTGGGTAAACGCTCATGAATCAGTTCTTGAATAACACTTCTCGTGCCATCTACAGACCCAGCAGGAAAATTGAAAGTGTCTATCTCTGGCTTGGTTAGGAGCATATCCTGTTCTTCCTCATTTCTATCAAGGAAATCAGGGTTTGTCGGTGGATCTCCAATCCCAAACAGCACTTCTGAAGCCTCAAATTCCTCAATAATTCTCTCCGCGCGGTCCTTTTCAAATCCGGATAGCAAAATGAGGCTAGTTGGTCGGTTTGCTTGATGTATCCCTGCTTGTCCCAGAATATTTCGAATCTGCCTGTGACCTCTGCTCAGCCACTCTCCATGAGTCTTTGGCGAAATGTAGAATAGATTTATATTGTTTGTACCATCTCTGCTGTAAATGAGATTCAGCAATATAAGAAGAGTCTCCTTACTAAAACACAGTCTCGGAGGATAGGCTAGTTTTGGATCGAATCGCCATCAAGTCGTGGTGATTCTCAGCGGTCAGGGATCGATTTTGAATCTTTACTCTTGAACTACCGGACGGACGCACGAAATTGCGTGGATTTTGGTGCTGCTGAATACGGTTGTCACTCTTGAGCGGCGGACCCAGCGAGAGGTCAGCCGATTAGTCGTGCGGGATCAACGACGAGGCAATGAGTTCGACACACTCACCCGCAGTCAACACGGGTGCGTAGTCCATCTCACCTCCCACACCCGCTTTCAGTAGAAAGTCGGTGAGCCGCCAGATATTGTACAACAGCACGGCGAACACGAAGTAGAACAGGCGAATACGGTAGTCTTTCGAGGAGGTCTTCGCGAGAAAATCACCTTTGATCGATTTGTACTCACCCTCGATCTGCCACCGGCAGTTGTAGCGCTGACAGAACGACTCGGCTTCCTCGGGGGTCCCACGGAGTCCAGCCTTTGAGGAGACGTTGACGATGGCGCCGCCGCCGGTGTCCTCTAATGCGGGGANTTCGTATTTCATACCGGCCCAGACGCCAGTCTGATTGATATCGAGGACGCGGTCCCACTCTTCCTCGTTGATTTCCGGGATTTGGGCTGATGTGTTTCCGACCGCAGCGTTGTTGACGGCGTAGTCGAGTCGCTCGTGTTTGTTGAGCGTGGCATCGACGAGGGCTTCAATTAACTCACTGCGGCCGGTGTCGACCCCGATGAAGGTTGCATTGGCATTATCTTTTTGTCTGGAGAACAGAATATCAAAAAAATCGACCGATTGAAAACGGAATGAGCTTACTGTTGGACCTCCCGAATTCGACGTACGGTGGCCTCAGCAAGCTGTGTGAAACTGACTGTGTCCGGCACAGCATCGACAGCAATCCCATGCTTGTCGACAGCATGTTCTGTCGGTGACCCTATTGCACCGACAACTGTCTCCTCTAGCCCGCGTTGTAGTGCAGTGACAGCGTCGCGTTCAGTCGCGATCTGCACAAAGTGTTCCACCGTCTTTGGCGACGTGAACAGTATCCCATCTAACTCACCGTTTACCGCAAGTGAAACCGATTGTCCCGCAGTTGCGGGTTGTTCTAAGCGATACAGTTGCGTTTCGGTGACGACTGCACCCGCTGCTTCTAATCCTTCAACCAGTACGTCGCTACCGTGTGCACTTCGAGCAAGTTCGATAGTTTGGTCCTTGACCTCGGCAGCTAACTCGTCGACGAGTCCTGTAGATGTGAACGTCGATGGAACGACACCGACTGAATAGCCTTGATTGCGTAATGCGGTTGCAGTCTGCTCTCCGACGGCACAAATAGTGGTTTCCCGTTGTTCCCATCCCGCTGTCGCAACTAATTCGACACCCGTCTCGCTCGTGAAAACACAGTAGTCCGCATGCTGTGGAACTCGATCAATCGGTTCGATTGTCAGCATCGGGTCTGGGATCGGTGACACATCGAGTGACTGGAGATACTCGACCGCCTCAGCGATGCGGTTGTCGTCAGGGCGGAGGACAGCCACCGTTGGACGGGACATGCCAGACAGTTAGCTAGTGCTGGACTTGTGTGTATCGAGCATCGGCGACCAATCTCGAACGATTCAAACCTCCATCTTGCAAAGTATCGGTATGGACGACGAGTCTCATGACCACGTTCTTCCCGGAAGTGACGACGAGTTAACCACACCAGACGTTCAGGGCTATGATTTCCGTGGGGAATTCGATTTTCAAGAGATGCTAGAAGCCTATGCGACGACGGGCTTTCAGGCAACACAGCTCGCAGAAGCAATCGACATCGCGGAACAGATGCAAGACGCCGGTGCCACGATCTATCTCACGTGTACGTCGAATATTATTTCATCGGGACTGCGTGAGGTCGTTGCCTACCTTGTTCGCGAAGGGTACGTCGACGTGCTTATTACGACTTCGGGGTCGCTAGCGGAGGATGTCATTAAGACAGCGAAGCCGTTCAAAATGGGAGAGTGGGATTCGGACGAAGCCGCCCTCCGGGAACAGGGAATCAACCGTCTTGGAAATCTCTTTGTTCCCTCTGACCGTTACGTCTGGTTAGAGGAATACCTGTACGACTTCTTCGAGGATTTCTTCGCCGACAAAAAGGTTCGGACGCCGACGGCGTTTGCTCGTGAACTGGGAGACACACTCGACGATCCGGATTCGGTCCTGAAGCAAGCAGCGGACAATGATGTTCCCGTCTACTGTCCGGCGCTGACGGATTCCGAGATTGGGAATTTTCTCTACTATTACCGACAGGGGTATGATTCGGAGGTCGGCATCGAGATTCTTGACGATTATGACTCGCTCATTGAGGACGGAATGCTCGCCGACACGACGGGGCTGATCGCAGTTGGAGGTGGCGTGCCAAAACACCACGCGATTATGACGAACCTGTTCCGCGGTGGAGCGGATTACGTCGTCTACATCTCGACCGGAATGGAAGGAGATGGATCACTCTCTGGGGCGCCCCCAGACGAGGCAGTCTCGTGGGGGAAGATCAAAGACGATGAACAGACAAACTACACGCAGGTCGAGGCAGAAGCGACATTAGTCTTCCCACTGCTCGTGGCGGGTGCTTTCAGCAAATAATATTATTATTCTCATAGAAGACTGGTTATTATTTCCACGAGACATGCTTGGACGGCCTCAAATGTGGCTCGCATAGTAGCGCCCCCAAATCCAAAAGCAATCAAACTCATGGTGATGATGAAATCAGCCTTCGAATCGTTGGGGCTAAGCAGGATCGTGAGCACTGTGAGTATTCCCGACATCGCACAGATGAGGAGACCTGTCAGGAATGACAGTACTATGAAGAACGGGTCAGTGAAGCCCATCACGGAGTATGCTGGTTCATAGAGCCCAACGAACGATAAAATGAAGCCGATAACGACATATCCCAGAAAACAGACAGTACTGAGAATGGCTCCAGGTGTAACAAGCTGATACAGTCGAAAAAATCCTTTCTCAATCGGGGGTGGTTGGCTGTCGGATCCGTCTGAATGGTCGGTTGTCCATGCCCCTACGGCCAGAGTCCCCGTGCCTCGTGTGCTTCCGCAATGCGAGACAATGCCACGATGTAGGCTGCATCACGCCAGGTAACCTCTCGCTGCTCAAATTCCGTTCGAACAGCTTCCCAGGCGGCCTGCATCTCGGTTTCGAGTTCGTCGTTTACCCGTTCAAGCGACCACGACCGGCGGTTGATATCCTGGAGCCATTCGAAGTAGCTCACCGTGACACCGCCGGCATTGGCGAGGATGTCTGGAATCACCGCGATGTCCCGGTCCGCCAGAATCGTACTGGCTGTCGAGGTGGTGGGCCCGTTCGCGCCTTCGATGACCATGTCAGCGGCGATCGCATCTGCATTCGCTTCGGTGATCACGTTTCCGAGAGCGGCAGGGACGAGTACGTCGACGTCGAGCGTAAGCAACTCATCATTTGAGATCACGTTGTCCGCGTATTTTGTGACGGCTTCAGGCTCCTCGTCGTGTGATGGAACTGCGGCAGTATCGATTCCCTCTGGGTCGTACATTGCGCCGTTCACGTCGCTGATTGCGACGACCGTTGCCCCCCACTTGTCGAGGAGGCGAGCTGCATTCGCGCCGACACTACCGTACCCCTGGATTGCGACCGTCGTTTCTTCTAGATCGCTTTCATAATATTCGCAGGCCTGCTTGGTAATGATTGCAACGCTCCGACCAGGAGCTTCTTCACGGCCTTCACTACCACCGACGATCGGCGGTTTGCCTGTGACGACGCCTGGTGTCGTTTCGCCTTCCTGCATTGAGTACGCATCCATCAACCACGCCATCGTCTGTGGATCAGTACCCATATCGGGCGCGGGAATATCGCGATTCGGTCCGATAACATCGCGAATTTCCTGGGCAAACCGACGAGTGAGTCGCTCTTTTTCTCCCGAGCTCAACTCTTTCGGGTTGACTGCGACTCCGCCTTTCGCACCGCCGAACGGTAGGTCCATGACGGCACACTTCCAGGTCATCCACATCCCAAGTCCGACACACTCGTCCCGCGTCACCTCGGGATGATACCGGAGACCACCCTTATAAGGGCCTCTGACGCTGTCATGTTGGGCTCGATAACCCGTGAACACCTCGACTGTTCCATCATCACGTTCGATGGGGACGGTGACTTCGTGGACCTTCTTGGGATGTTTCAGCCGTTCGACGATATTCTGGTCGATATCGAGATGGCTAGCAGCCTGGTGAAGCTGTCGGCGCGCCGTTTCGAGCGCTGATTCCGGTTCGGTGGATTCGATTGTCGAGTCTTCCATCTCGTCGGGTTTGGTAGTAGATTCGGGTGCCATAGTCATTCAAACGGCATGTACCGGTTCCGCATCGGACCACCACAATCAGGGCACTGCCCCGGGGCGTCTTCTGCGATAATGATACTCCCACACTCGAAGCACTCATACGGTGTTTTTTCGTCTGATTCAAGCTCAACATCTTTCATAGTGAGTTCACGAGTGCCAGCAGGGATCTTGGGCACTCAATAAAGGTATAATATGTCTATAAGGGAATACCTGATAATTGGTTAACTAACCCTTCTTGCGATAGAGGGTTTGTTATTTAATCTTCCTTACTGAGGGAGCGACAGCGAGATTGTTCTCGTCGAAGAGTGTCGCAAACAGTTTGCGCTGGACGGTCCGGGCGTGTTTATAGAACGCAGGTGGAGAGATACCAAGCATCTCCGCAACATCCTCTCCTGTATTCTCTCGTGGCGATTCGAAGTACCCACTGTAGTACGCCGTCTGGATCACTTCGAGTTGTCGATCTGTGAGTTTCTCGAGGAACGCCGAGTAGAGATCACGGTCCATCGCCTGGTCGAGTGTCTGCTTCGAGCGGAGTTCGATATCAGTAAACATCTCGCGGACGAGTCGTGTGATCGTTCGAACTTCGATGGTATCCGGGATGTCGATGACGAGTGTGGTGCCATCTGGATCCGCAGTCGCCTCCCGAAAGACAGCGCCATGGTCGGCTAATTCCAAGGCGAGAAACGGCTGTGTAAGTCGTAGTTGTAAGACGCCACCCTCACCGTCTGCACTGATCTGTTGCACGTCATCGATTGCTACCAGCTGTGATGCTGCTTCGGCGACCTCACTCAGCGGTGTGTCTTCGACAGTCACGAACACGTAGCTTCCCTCTGTGGATTGTTGGGCTCCGCCTTTATATGAGAGTGTACATGCTGCGTCCTGCGCCAATCGTGAGAGGACAAACGTCGGGTCGTCAATTACAAATTCGACGCGACTCACAGACGTCGTGAGCAGTGCATTCTTTCGCTCGATTGCACTGAGCGCGGATGCAATGGTTTCACCGAGTTCTGCCAGAACGGCTGTCGCCGTCTCGTCGAACGCATCCTGGGTCGTTGCATAGACCGTCAACACACCATGTGTGAGGTCGTTGTAGATAAGTGGAATACTCAATACCGAGAGGAAATCGCGAGTGAGGGCATCCTTTCGCCACGGCTCCTCGCGCAGATCGGCAGCGACGTTCGTAACCATCGCCACCTCACCAGTCGCCGCGGTTTGGCCCGCTGGATCGACCCCTGACGTAGCGACCGCAAAGGGATGGCTGTCCAGATACCCTTGTTCGTGTCCCGCCCACGCCCGTGGATCAACAGTATCAGTTGTCGAATCGACCGTCCCGATCCAGGCAAACTTGAACCGGTCGTCGGCAGCCAGCAACTCACAGACGGTACGATCAATTTCTTCCCGTGTTTCGGCCTGTACGAGCGCTTGGTCGATCTCTCGAATCGTCTCATTGGTTCGGTTCAGGGCGGTGAGCTGCTCGTTTTGCTGTTGGAGTGTACGGTCCTGTTCACGGAGTTGCGACTCCCGAGAGACACGGTCGAGAGCTGCCTCAGCCGTCGCGGCAAGGAGATCGGTCAATTCTCGAGTCACATCGTCGAAGGCACTGACTTGAGCTGACCCAGCGACGAACACGCCGTGCTTGCCGAGTGGAATGTAGGACGCACTCCGGAGATCCGTCGCCCTGTTTTCAAGTCGTTCCGACTCGTGGACGTCATCGAAAAACAGTGCCTCGTCTTCGACGAAACTGTAGCTCGGAAGGGTTTCGCCGTCGGTATGTAGGGTTGGAAGCGGCCCGTTTAATTCCCGCATTGCTGTCGAGTTTGCGGCGGGTTTGGAGGACGTTAGTATCAGCATCGAAGAGATAGACGGCACTCGCATCGAGATCGAGCACACCGGGTGTGTCGTCGACGATGTGCTGGGCAATCTCCTGGTGTGTTCCAGCGTAGAGGAAATCGCGGGTGGTCTCGTGGAGCGTTGCGAGTGCCTCCTCGCGTTGCTTCCGTTTCGTGATATCTCGGCAACTAAAGAGAAGTGTTCCGCCCTGAATCGAGACTTCGCGAACGTTGACCAAGAGTGTGTGCTCCCGCCCAGCTTTGTCGATCGCCGTCGTCTCGATATTCTTGAGGACACCCTCTTTCGCGAGTTCATCGCGGTCGAAGAGGTTCTTCCCGAGTAGATCGTCGATCGTCTCTTGCTCGTGAATTTCGTCGGCGGTGTAGCCGAAGATGAAGTGGACGTTGGGACAAACGTAGGTGTACTCGCCGGCTTCATTCGTGATGAGAACGGTATCGGTCATGTTGTTGAGCGTGACGCGATGAAGCTTCTCGGATTGCCGAATATCCCGGTCCAGATCCACTCGCTCAGTAATATCGACACCCTCAACGATGATCGAAACGAGGTCACCGCGTTCGCTCTCCACAGGGCGCACAGAAAGGTCGATAACGCGTGGATCCTCAAGATGCGGTGGCTGTGGAACGACAACGTTCCCGAACGCCCCGTCGAGTGCGTTCTCCACGATTTGGTGGATCTCCACGCTCGTTTCGTCCGTTTGCGACCACCACGGCAGTGTCCAGAACGGCTCGCCGATAATCGTCTTAATGTCGTCGTCGATCATCCTCCCGTGCCGTCTGGTTCACACGGACGAGTGAGCCATCCGGGTCGAGTACCCACGTCGCTGTCCTCGAATCGCTGAAGATCGCATCGAACTGTCTGGCACGCGTTCGCTGTGTGGCCGCCCGCTGTGCGGACCGAACTGCCCGTTCGGTTCGGTCCATCAGTTCCTTTACCATCTGGTCAACTGAATCCGTTTGTGTGACGTAATCAGTAACACCGGCCCTAATAGCCTCGCTGGCGATAGCTTCGCTCCCGGATGCAGTACCAACTAGCACTGGAAATACAGTAGTTTCGGTGCGGATCTCCGTGAGCAGGTCAAGTCCGGTTGTCTCTGCAAGCGCGTACTCGGTGATGAGACAGTCCGTAGACTCCCTTCGGAAAACCTCGAGCGCCTCTGATTTGGTCTCAACCCGTTTGACAGTCGCATCAGTCCGGGTATTGAGCGTTGCTTTGAATTGCGTGAGCCACTCGCTCGTCCCGACAAGCAACACACAGGACGAATCAAGGACTGTCGGAGAAGACACCATTATTCGCTACCCAGGAACCAGCGGGAGTGCAGACTGTCGCGGGCTTGCGCCAAACGCTGCTGCAGTACCGTGCCGAGAGTCACACACATCTCTAGTTACTCATTAAACTATCGAGAGTTAAAGAGGTTTGTTATTGAACCATCAAGAGGACTACGAGCGAGACGTAACAAGGAAACGCTGCTTCCGGGAATTGTCACGGTCAACCGTCTTTTCCCGACTTCCGCGTCCCACCTCCCGCCCACCCTATCGAGTAATGCCTACCCGAACAACCAACATACAATCCGAGGACACCGACATCAATGAATCGTCCCAGAGGAGCCAGTCGACGTGGGGACTTGTCGCTGGCGCGAGTCTAATCTCCACAGGACTGGCTGCCTACGAGATCGTCCCGGCAAGCGTCACACCGCTTATTCGTGACTCATTAAATATTGGGCCGACAACCGCAGGGCTCCTTGTTGGGATTATGTTCGGCACCGCAGTGATCACGAGCCTTCCTGCCGGTGCTGTGCTCGACCGAACAAACACCAGGAATGCAATGGCAGTCGCCGTTATCATCTTGTTCCTCGCTGGGATATGGGGCTGGATGGCTGGCCGGAGCGGTGACTATCGAGCAGTCATCGCCTCACGTGCTGTTGGCGGCGTTGCGTACGTCGTCGTCTGGAATGCGGGCATCGACATCGTGAGCCGATCGGTCGACGAATCTCGGCGGGCGACTGCTGTTGGCGTGTTCACTGCCAGTGGCCCAGTCGGATTCGCACTCGGTCAGGGAACGGGTCCACTCGTCGCAGCGTGGTTTGGCTGGCCAGCGATCTTCCTCGCGTTCAATGGGATTGCTCTCGTCGGATTAGTCCTGTTTTGGCCGATGAGCCGCGGTCTCGGACGCAGTGGCGGTGACGCGCCATCTCTGGCTGAATTCGGTGATGTCCTCCGAAACAAGAACGTCTGGCTTGTGGGTGGCCTTGGCTTTCTCGGGTACTCGCTGTACCTGTTCGTGAACAGTTGGGGCTCATCGTATCTCACCGAAGAGGTTGGACTTTCGCTAGGACTCAGCGGACTGCTCGTCGCGCTGTTCCCCGCGGTTGGCATCCTCGCGCGGATAAGTAGTGGGGTACTCTCCGATCGGTTGTTCGGTGGTCGGCGGCAACCGATTGCGTTCGGATCCTTCTTCGTTGCGGCACCGCTCGTTGTGGGATTCACGCATCTCCAGTCGGTTGCCGTGCTCATCGTGATGTTGCTCGTTGCCGGGGCTTTGCGATTCAACTCACACTCGGTCTATCGTTCACCTACGTCCGGGAACTGGTTGATCCGCGGGTTGCCGCGACGGCCGTGGCATTCCTCACAAGTGTTGGGCTTGCGGGAGCGTTTCTCGCACCGATCGCTGGCGGTGCTGTAATCGATGCTGCTGGGTTCGATACTGCCTTCCTCATGGCTGGTGGCTTCGCCGTCCTCGGTGTCATACTAGCGTGGTGGGCCCCGGAACCAGGGAAACAGAAATACGAGTAATCTTCCCGACGGGTTTTCGGGATCGAAGTCGTCAAGCATGAGATGCGGGTTATGGGGTCCCCAAGCCGTAACGACGAATTGTCTCACTTGGCTGAACGCTATTCTCGCTTCACCAGTTTCTCGTTCATTGGCATCGATTCCGCTGTTTCTTCACTCACCTGCGCCTCCCGGTCGTTGTATCGCTTGAGTTCTCGGCCGATGCGCTCCAACGCCCCGACGGCGCGTTCGATGAGTTGGTAGGCTGCCAGGGAGAGGCGGATATTCTTCATCAAGAATCCTCCCCCTCTTCCGGTTCAACGAGATCGTTACTCTCCCTAAGGAGTTCCTGAACGGCGGGACAGGGTCGTTCTCGATCGGAAGCGTTCGATAATCGAGCGGTGCAGGATACGCCCGGTCGTCCTGCGCGCAGAGGATGATCAACCACTCGTCGCATCCTTCGCCGAGGGCGACGTAGTCCGCGAGGAGCTGTTTCGCCCACGCGGAGTCGGTGTCGTCGCCACTGAACGGCGACTCAGCCGAGATTCGATGGTTGAGCTTCAGGTTCGCTGCGCCCCAATGAGAGTAGTGTAGCGTGTACTGTCCGTCGGTTCGCTCATACGCAACAAGTGCGCGGTGACCCATTTACCAATCACCTCGCAGGGCGACCGCGACCGGATCGCCCCGCACCCTTCCTGGGGGACGAACAACGCTACCAGTAGTTGCGAGTGGGGGTTTCTGTATTCGAAATGGACCCTGACGCTCGGATAGCCAGTGCGGTTCGACGCATATTTCGCAGTCCGTCGGCGACTTCCTCGTGAATGAGTCGCTACCGGACAGCCGGCCACTTCTTGCTGCTGTGTGCGGTCTGGGGGACGGCGTTCATGGCGACGGACGTCGGCCTCGCAGACCTTCCCGCGGTGCCGTTCGCCGCCGTGCGCTTCGACGTCGCCGCCGCGCTGCTGTTTGCCGCCGCTCTCGCCTCCGGCGCGGACTTCCGCCCCCGGACTCGGGACGACTATGTCTACGTGCTCGTCGGCGGTGCGTTCATTATCGGAGCCCATCACGCGTTTCTCTTCGCCGGCCAGCGGTACGTCACGGGCGGCGTCGCCGCCGTTCTGTTGGGTCTCGTCCCCGTCGTGACGCCCGCGCTCACGCGTCTCGTCTCCACCGACGAGGAGTTCACCGCCGCCACCGCACTCGGTGTCGCGCTCGGGTTCGTTGGCGTTGTCGTCATCGCCGACCCTGACCCCGCGAACATCACGGACAGCGTCCTCGGTGTGTCGCTCGTGCTCGCGTCCGCGCTCGTGTTCGCTGTCGCCGCGGTCGTCACCCACAGCCGATCGCCGTCGATGCCGTTCCTCGCCACGCAGGCGTGGATGATGGCTGTCGGCGCGGTCGTCCTCCACGCCGCGGTGCTCGTGGTCCCCGGCCAGTCGTTCGCGGCGGCGACGTGGACGCCGTCCGCACTCGTCGCGCTCGCGTACCTCTCCGCGGTCGCCGGCGTCGGTGGCTTCCTGCTGTACTTCACGTTGTTGGATGACCTCGGCCCCATCGAGATGAGTTTCATCGAGTACGTCATTCCCGTGTTCGCCACACTCGCGGGCTGGCTGGTGCTTGGGCAGGAAGTGACGCCAGCGACTGTCGGCGGGTTCGCGTTCATTGTGGCGGGGTTCGTCGCCGCGAAGTGGCGGGCGTTGCGTGGGCTATCGTAGCGCGTGGGTACTGATCACTCGGGGAAGTTCTTCAGAATGCGTTCGGTGCGTGCTCAGTGGCTCATAGGTGTGATATCCGATAATCAAATCTCTTTACCGGGGAATGCTTGTGCTGTATCACCTCACATTAGACTCGGTTGAGATCGACGTACGCTCTTCTGTAGGAGATTGTTGATACTGCTGAGCTGCGGCTATCGAGTCGAAGAGGACAAGCACACCGCGCCGAAGCGCTCGACGCGCCGTCAAAGCAACTCTCTGAGATCAACAATGTGCTTCACAAGAGCGGAGACTCAAATTAAGAGAATAAATTTGGAATCCTATATCAATTAGCCAACCACGTTATTCAAATTATCTCAGTCGTCGCCGATACGTACCTCGGTCGGTTGACCGTACTTGCCGGGGCGACGGTGCTCGGGTTCGGATTCAGCGGCGCACTGCTCGTCCGCGAGTTCGGGATCGGCGAGTGGACGTCCTTCGTCGGGTTTCTCGTCGGCGCCGTCGGCGCCGGCGCCCCGTTCCTCGCGATCGCGGTACTGCTGTCGACCGTCCCTCGGGAGAAGACTCACGCACTCGGTGCGACGCTGCTCGTGTGGGTCTGGTTCGTCTTAGTCCATGATCTGATCGCGCTCGGCGTCGTCGCCGCGTTCGAACTCCCCGACGCCGTCCTCTCGGCGTTCGTGTTCTCGAACCCGGTGAGCACGTTCCGTGTACTCGTCTTAAGTGGGCTCGGAACCACCGCCGGCGGTGGATTCACGGCCGTACTCACCGGCAGCAGCCTCTCGACAGGAGCCCTCGCGGTCGCGCTGGTCGCGTGGTGTGTCGTCCCGATCGTCGTCGCGGCGCGACTCGTCCGCCGTCGCCGGCTCTGACCGGCCCCGCAGTTCGACCTTCCGTCGATCACCTACCGCACTCTGTACTCAACCATCCATGTGTACTCACAACCATCACCGACACGAAGCGAACAGTCGAACCGACACCGAGCGAGCCGTCAGCGACGCGCCCGACCGTTCGAGGTCCGATAACGCGGGCCCGCCGAGAAGATCCGTTCTCAGAGGAGCCGTAACCGCTGCGACCGTCGGTATCGGCGCTATCGCCGGATGCCTCGGCGACGAGGCGCCGACGACGACGGAGCCTCCGGACCCGATCGCGCTCGGCCACGGGAAGGCCTGCGACGCCTGCGGGATGCTGATCGTGGATCACGGCGGCCCGAACGGACAGGTGTTCTACGTCGGCGACCACCCGCAGGGCCGCGACGGCCCCGCCTGGTACGACAGCCTGACCGAACTGGTGACCGACCGCGCATCGGCGATCGACCGCGGCCGCGAGCCCGTCGCGACGTACGTCACAGACTACGCGGCTGTGGAGTACGAGATAACGGAGGCGGGCGGCGACCGGGTCATCTCTTCGCACGTCGCTGCCGAGTCGTTCGTCGACTGGGAAGACGCCGTTTACGCGGTCGAGACCGGCGTGGTGGGTGCGATGGGTCCCGACGTGATCCCGTTCACTGACCCCGCAGCCGCCGAGTCCTTCGTCGGGGCCGAAGGCGGGCGAGTCGTCGAGCCGGACGCGGTGACGGTCGAGCTCGTCTCATCGCTGTAGCGCGCTCCCCACTTCCGGTCGGCAGGTACCGCGACGAACGGGAGGCTCGCGACGACGGAAACGAACACGTTCGGGATAACTAACGCGCCTGTCGGGCGCAGATACCCGACTATGACACGGGAGACGTCAATCGTCGAAGAGACGGCCGCACCGACTGACCGTCCAGTCGAAACACTCGACGTCGCCGATCTCGGTCCGCCGGAGCCGCTTCGCCAAACGCTCGAACTGCTCGCTGACCTGCCGAATGAGACCGTCCTCATTCAGTATAACGACCGGGCTCCGCAGTTCCTGTTCCCGAAGCTCGCGGATCGCGGCTACGTGCACGATACCGTCGAGACCGACGAGGGCGTGGTTACGGCTATTTGGGCAGATCCGGACAGCTAATGCGCCTCCCCCGAGCGGCGAGCATCACCGCTCCCGTTGTTCTTTTTTATATCACCCACCGAATAATTCGGATTTCCTCCCCCACAGTGCAGGAATTCCCGTCGAAGGTATTCCCCCCACTCCCCTTCTTTAAACCGTATGACTCGACGCACACTCGACCGGCGATCGTTCGTTCGAACGACTGCGGCGCTCGGCGTGACCACCGCGCTCGCCGGCTGTGGCGGCAGCGGCGGCGACGGGAGCGACGGCTCCGACGGGAGCGACGGCTCCGGCGGCTCCG
>Ga0065698_100973_pt1 | contig 16914 bp, 14 predicted proteins | sample AntLakMe24m_30um_FD_59087 | JGI IMG/M metagenome (GOLD analysis project Ga0065698, IMG submission 59087) | Hypersaline microbial communities from Antarctic Deep Lake - 24m 3.0um v2 (version 3) | ecosystem: Environmental > Aquatic > Non-marine Saline and Alkaline > Hypersaline | place: Deep Lake... | reverse complement strand
TATTGATTGAAAGATTTTTCGCGGTCTGCCACCCGTCGTACGAAGACAACTCCTCTAGAATATAGGGGTCAGCGGGAACAGCCCACGAAATCTCACGGTACATTCTGCTGCTCTCTCCGCGCTCTCTGGGTAATACGGTTCCTATCGTGTATTCTACCATCTGATCAGTGATCGTGTGGTCTATCAAATCCCTGTACTGAGCGATTCGTGATCCTCTGTTTTCTTAGATGGATCTGGCTCGTGGGAAGATGCTCGGGGCACTAATCTGGACACAGAAACTCAATCAGAGATCTACCTGCCCCATGATACCAACATCGATTATTGGTCTTAAATCCAAGTAGAAACTAACTGGGAATGAGTTCGCGAAAGTCTGCAATCAGAATCAGTTAGTCAGACTGAATTCTGCCGTAATGACTGTGTTGTGTCTGTTATTCCTGATTTCGACCCTACCGTTCTCAATGCTAAGGGAATGAACTCCCCTTCCACATAGGCTCTCATCAATTGCGCGCTGAAGGACATCAACTGCGAACTCTTGGTCATCATCGATAAGATCGTAGTCACGATGCTCTTCGATGTCAACATCAGACAATTCAAATTGCGATCCCACATCACGGACAGTCCAGTTNAGTACTTCANAAAGCCTGCTCCAAGCACTCTGCCGATCGACACAGTTTGCGTAGATGTAGGTTTCAGTTGAGAGATCGCACAGAATCTGAGTGTGAGTGTCATCAAGGCGATTTCGATCGCTGACAGCGTGCAGCTGGCAATCTCTCAACGGAAACGCACCTCGGGATACAAGATCGGGATTAATCTCATCACCAGGAGAGACGTCGCTCATAGTGATGTCGCTATTCCACACGATTCCGTCGTCAACATGCTTAGATTTTGATTTGTTCATCGCAATCTGGATTGGCAGGTAACGGGTTTTAAACTCAGTCGGGGTAGCAAACCTCAAAACCCGCAGACTGAGTCGCCCTGCGCATCCCAAAATATGGCATATTGCTACTTAAACCGTGACTTGAACGATACGTCCCAGTGACTGTGGTGGGACCTCTACTACCCGGGAAAACTGAGTCTGAGCTGCTGCGAGTTGGCACCGATCAGTGACTGTCTTTTTTAGACAGCACACGCTTCTGAACCGGGGAGTGACTACGACAAAAACAGTGACTCATGGAAGGCCGACGAACTACTCCGAAGGCGATTCTGTCGGATAATACGCTCCAAGATCTGCATCGAATTCCTTAACGGTGTAATCGTTCAGCGTCGCGACCAAGCGCCGAGTTTCGAGCAGTCCCGGAATTCGTTCTGTATTCTTGTTGGCAGCTGCTTCGATTTCATCAAGACGTTCGTTGATGTCGGTCAGTCGGCGCTCCACGCGCTGAAGCCGATCTTCTGGAGAACGGATGTTCGTTGAATCAGGGTCGAGATCCCATTCCTTCGCTTTCTGCACGCCGTCGTCGGTCAGTGTCGCGCGCTTCGGTGGAATGGGTGTATCCGCTCGATCGTCGACGTCGATGTCGGCGAGTCCGGCGTCGCCGAGTTTCACGATTCGGCGACGCGCACGATCGTTACTCTCGATACCGAGGAGTGTACGGAGTTCCGAAGTGTTGAGTCGGTGATCATCCTGTCGATGCAGTGCATCTATTGCTCGCAGGGAATCGCCGTCCAGAGTTACGCCATTGTAATCCATGTTACAGCTGTGGCGCGGACGTATTATTTATAACAGTTGCGCGGGGGAGTCACTCACACCGAGCTGCGAATACTCGCTCACCAAAGCAACGCGCAACGGTAACGCGCTACGATTCAGCCGTAGATCACGGCGTGCAACCCATACCCTACAGGTCATGAGTCAACGATCGTAACGAGTCAGAATCGCTCGCATACTAAGGCGGGTTATGACAGTAAGGTGGCGATGAGAGAAGATTTATTGCGAGAGTAAAGGATGAGGAAGAGAATACGGATTTGGAGCAGGGAACTGAGGAGGTGATTTGGAATGAGGAAGTTCAGAGACATAATGGGTTCAGATGAATTAGAGACATGATACCATCAGACGATCCATCGGGATAATCCACGGAGATAATCGATTCGGATGATTCATGGAGATAATCGATTCGGATGATTCATGGAGATAATCGATTCGGATGATTCATGGAGATAATCGATTCGGATGATTCATGGAGATAAATCAGGGAGATGAATCACTGCCAGTGACTTCGAGCAGGAATCGGAAAAGCAGGTGCTGTAGCTGTCATTGCTGAATGCTATATTGCCGTAGCGACCGTGGGGAGCGTCCGAGTCCCGTGGACATTGGCACGGACGGCGTCGAACCCCGTTGTGTGCGCGGCACCTAGACACCCCAAGCACGGTCATGCAATCAATCGTGTTCTCCACGGTGGTGCAGCTGGTTCAGTGACCCTGGAACGTCGACGACGGGTGGGAGGAAAAGTCACTGCACCCGTGTGCGCCGCCCAACATCTATTCTACCCGTTCTACCTATTACGCCTACTCCACCTGTTCTACCTATTACGTCTATTATAACCGGGTTTTGAACGCATCCATACAATAATCCGGCAGATTTTATATTAATCAAATACATGAACAAGCGCACCGCGCAGAAAGAAAGGTCATTGATCGTAATAGGTGGAGTCCCAAGAGAAATCGGGGTTGCTGGCCGCTCAGTGAACAACTGGCCACGTGATCTGAGGCCTCCGATTCTCCCGGATTCAAACGTCTCACCCGGGATCTGGATCTTGCTTTTGACTGAGAGTCACTGTCCATGTTATTGAACACGGGCACGCACACGTGAGGACGGCCAGTGACTCACGTCGCCCCACACCGCACCGCAGACACCACTCACAGCATCCTAATCAGACTCACCAGCAACACCTCGTGAACAGAAAGACAGCTCCACCAAGACCTATTCAGGGAGATACGACTGCATGATCTCCATATCATCAAAATGCGGTGCCGCACGACCCCGACCCAGATCCTCCCGCATCGACCCAGTCAATCGCGTGGACACCGACGCAGCCGCGTGCGGAGTCTCGAAATGCATCTCCGCTATCTCGACGGGCAGCCCACCCCAGACACGTGGCACACACGAGTCCTCCGAGAGGTGGCAGTCATCAGCCACTGCTGCGAAGTCCACGGGATCCGAATCATAAATCACCTCTTGACGGACGTGAGCAGAGATGTCGCCCGGGCGGATATGATCATCCAGAGGATGAGGCTTGAGCCGGGGCGTGCTTTTCCCCGTTCGAATCTCGAAGTCCCCATTCTCTCGCATCACACAGAACCACTGCTTGTACACTCCCTCACGCGGGTCGATCGACCCGGGATACACGATACAATCACTCGGTAACTGGTAAAATCCAGACTCACTTATCATGTCTACTGTTACCGGATCACGTGGTATAAGACTTCCATCCAAATCCGAGAGACGCTAACGGAAACACGGAATACAGACCCAGTCACGCCACCAAAATCCACATACCCCACACGTCAGTGACTGTGTGAGTGTCGCATCAGTGAACGAGTCACTGCTCTCGCGCGCGCTCCGAGAGACGATCGCGTCACTGAAGTTCAGTGACTCGCGGAACACACCCCGGATAACTCCTCGATTCCCGTGTTTTCACGGGTTGCACGCCCTCAATCTCTTGGTTTTCGGTTCTGACGGGTGGCATCTGTCGGTGGGAAATGTCGGTTCTCAACTCGGTGACGGTAACGCGGTTGTACCTCGGTTTGTACAACTCCGTTCTGCTTGTTATGTCGGTCTACACGCCCTCTTTCTCGTGTTTCACTTTTTGACGGTGGCGATTTGTACAACCCCACCTTTGTTTGTTGACGGCTGTGAGGCTGGGCGGTGGTGGCGCGGTCGGCGTCGGTGGACGGGCCGTGCCGTCCACCTACTTTGCAGAAAAGGCGGCTTACGGAATATTAAGGCACATGGATATATAAACCTTTTTGTAATAAGTATTATTTATTCTTATTACAAAGGGAGTATAGTTGTGGGGGAGCGTCACTCCCGCCTACTCTCACACGACTCAACAAACAAAGGTGGGGTTGTACAATTCTGGGTTTCGGGAGCGACCAGATCGGGGTAGAGGGCGTGAGCGTCCTCTCAATCTGCGTATTGAGGTTGTACAATGCTGTGTGTCGTGGGGCGAGTCACTGGAGTCGGGGAGCGACTTCCCGTCGTGATCTCACGATTCCGCCTGTAGGATTGACGACGGGTTTGGGGGTGTAGGGGTGCGCGCGAGAACTGGGTGGGTGCGTGTGAGGTTATGTTTCGGGAGAGGTCAGTGAGAGTGTGGTGGGGTGGGGGCGTCAGCCTCGCCTACTCTCACAGCCGTCAACAAACGAAGGTGGGGTTGTACAATTCCGGGTTTCAGGAGCGACTCAATCGAGATAGGGGGCGTGAACCTTCATTCAGACGGTGTATTGGTGTTGTACAATGCTGTGTGTCTGGGGCGAGTCACTGGGTGGTGGTGGGGATTCAGTTGTGTGGGATGGTTGATCAGTTCGCTCTTGGTTTTTGTTTGATCTTTCTGAGTTTGGTACAATTTTGGTATCATTCTATGAAAGGTATATAAGTGGATATGAAATAAACACGAATATGACGGATAAACAAGTCAGGTTTGAAGCTGATGAAGAACTGGTCAACAACTTTGATTCGATCATCGACTCGTCGCGCTCTGGGGCGCTCCGTAACTGTATGGAGGCGTCTGTGGCTCACGGCAAGCTGATCACCGAGGTCGACGTATCTGGCCCAGATGAGTCGGGAGAATCCGGTGTGACTAACCACGACCTGCTGGTTGCGATCCAAAATTCCGGCAGTACCCGGTCTCATAATCACGGCGGCTCCACGTCCAGCGACGAATCGGAGTTCAGTGCAGTCACGGAGGGCGTGACTGATGAGATGGCTATGATTTCATCGAATTACGATGCGGATGCAGACGAACTACCGGACGCAATGACGCCTGATGGCCGCGATGATGTACTGTCCCGCGAGGCGCTGAAGCAGTGGGCGGAGTGGGCCGACCACAGCGCCCGTTTCGTGCCGAAACTAAACCCGGATCACGTTGACTCGGATCATCGCCCACAAGGGATGACACACGCGGTTGCGCTCACGAGGGGTGTACTGGCGTATCGGGAGATGGGTGCAGTAAAGGGTAGTCAGCTGGTGGATGTGGTGGCTGATGATCTCGGTTGGACGCGCAACTACATGGAATCTAATGGATTCTCCACCGAAATTGAGGAGGCTGTGGTACAGCATCCGTTTGACGATTCGAAGTACATCGGGGACAGAGACACGGCAATGGACGCTTTTACGGCGGTCGGCACGAGGATTAACTCAAAAATAGACACGATTGAGTCCGCGAGTTCGCTCTCTACGATTGATTCTGCTTATACGGATGCTGTCGGTTATGCATATTATCTGGGTGAGAATGGCAGTATAGATTATATCGGTGACAGATTCTCAGAGATGGATGGGGATTTCTCTCCGTATCTTGCTAATCTGAAGCAGAAACGGGAGCAGGAGGTGTCGGAGTCGACGGTGGAGTCTGCGAGGCTTCGCGTGGATGAGCTGCGGCGGATGTTCAGCGAGTTTGATGATGTGGATGGGTTGCACGAGATCCGTAAGGTTATGAATCGGATCTCGGACACGGCGGATGATGTTCGGGATGATCTGGCTGAGAACACGCTGGAAGACACGGATGTCAGCGACATCCTGTCTGAGATCGATGTAGTTGTGTCTGAGGCCGGGGTAGTTGCGGGCGAGGCAGCGGCTGATGAGTTACGGGTGATGACATCGGTTGTCGGCGACGCAGATGATGTAGAGGGTGTTGAGGAGTCCCTGTCCGAGATTGTGGATGGTGGGGAGAAAGCGAAGAAGATGGTTGATTCGTATGTAGATGACATGGCTGACGTAGATGTTGGCGATGTCATGTCTGAGATTGATGCGGCGGTGTCGGACGCGGCAGTGACTGCGGGTGAGGCAGTGACTGCGGAGATGCGGGAGATGAACACCGCGTTCAATGGGCAAAAGTCTGTGGCGGAGAACGAGGATGTTCTCGATCAGATTGAGGAGCTTGGAGAAACCGCACGGCGTCTCGTAGAGGAGAACACGACGTATGACACGGATGTCCGCGAGGTCATGGCCGGGATTGATGATGCGGTATCCACGGCTGAAGAACGGCACAGTGAAGCATTAGAGGTAGCTGTCGAGCGCGAGGTGCCGATCGCTGAAGAGAAGGAGGAAACGTGGGCACAGCGAACGATGCGCGTTTTGGAGGTCGCTGAGATGGATGACTCTCCGATGTATCGGGACAGCGTCAACGCGATTGTTGATGATTATAAGGAATTCGTCTCTGATCTTCCAGATGCGGTGAAGGAGGAAGCGAGCGATATTTCGCTACCCGTTAGCGAGTTCCACTCTCGACGGAAAGATCTGCCAACGGCAAGCGGTGTGAGTACAGCCGTAAAGAGGGCTAAGTACTCTATGTCGATAGTTGAGATTGTTGAGCGACTGGATCTGGATGAGATTGAGGACCGCGATGAAGCCTACGCTGCGGTGTCTGAGATGTCTCTGGATGTGGTGCCTGATTATTACCAGGATGGGGGCACCATCTATAAGGCAGCGTTAGAGCAGGCAATTAGTCGGTATTCGAAGTATAGTGCTGGTAATGTGAACTGGATGTGTTCTCACAGTGATTTAGTTGATGATGCTGAGTCGATTCGTGAGAGGGTTGCGAGGGCGGTGTATGAGTATGAGTCGGCAGTGAATGACGAAGATGGGGAGTGGGTTATCGTTGAGGAGACGAAGAAATCACAACGTGATCCGGTTCCCGGTGTGCTGCGCGTGGATATGCGTGAGTACACCGAGTTTGATGAGAGTCTGGATCAGCGTTACTGGTCGGATGAAACTGATTGGGAGTCGCGTCTTCCGGACGAGTCGGAATCGGAGTCGGTGTCTGCGGAGTAGACCGAGGCGGTCAGTGACTCTGGGAGCGTCGACAGCGTTCTGTTTTCAGGTGCGGTGTTGATTCGTGAGTCACTGGCCAGTGACTCTGGGAGGGTTAGTTGAATTGGTCGGCGTGTTTGAGGGTGGCGTCCCGGTCGTCACTGACGTATGACCGGGTGGTGTCCAATGATTTGTGCCCTGCGAGCTGCTCATGGTGGAGAGTCACTGGAATCGGTGTGATTGTCAAAATAGTCGTATAAATGGAGTAGGCGAAAAACCAGGTGGACTCGGTGAAGAAGGAAGAATAGGTGGAATTGGGAGATAATGAAGTCGAATGATGAACCCGGATAAGGTGTGGAGATGGGCGATGCGGATGATGAATTCGGATAGTGGATGGGGATAATGAGGACGGGAATTGAATCTCCTAAAGATGCTGGGCTGAAATTGCCGTATCGCTGTTATGCGAAACCGTAGGAAGCGCCCTCCTGAGAGACACAAGACACGCGCTACGTTGACGTCGCCTGTTCCGAGTCACTGACGCAGGGTGTTATTCGGCGCACACGCATACACACGTCATAACCGACGAGGAGTGGAGCCGCCGCGAAGAAGTCCGAAGGCTCGCCGAAGAACACACCCACGAGGAACTTGAGCAGCTACGCCGCGACATCACCGACGAGATCCCAGACGCCATCGAACGGGAGAAGTCGCTACTGAGGTACAGACGCGAATTGGTGGCAGACGCAATCGCAAAAAAGAAGATCAGGCTTTGTTGGAATCCTCAGTAACTGATGGTTTAGCGGGCTATGCTGAATACAGAGCGCCTGTAGTGAACAGTCACTTCCAATCTCACAAAGAATTTTTCATATACCACGAGCGTTCTATCGAGTAGAGTGAGAAAAGACATATTGCGTCTACTCCAGATTTCAGTACTCCCATCTGCATACATCGGTAGGCAGTCGGAAATTGAAGCCGCAGGAGTCTCGGAGCATGTATACTGGATACCAGCCGACATCATGCGTGCTCCGGCGAAAGCCACAGTGTTCAACACCATCAGATTAAACGAGAATCTTACTGAGCGATACCCACAAGACGTTGTAGAGTACATCTTTCTCCATGAGCGGGGACACGCAGCTCGGAGTCGAATAAATCTGGTGTGGTTCCTTCTCGGGACAACGTTGACCTTCTTAGCTGCTGGGGTGAGTGTTGGATTCGTAGTTGTGTTCGGCTTGTTTGCGGCAACGAACCCCATACCACAAGTGATTGGACTGCTGGTTCTCTCGCTGTGTTTGTCAACCGTCTTTTCGTGGTTGTTCTGTCGGGTGAAATTCAAAGAGGAACTCCGTGCGGAACGATATGCACTCAACCAACTCGGCGAGGATGAGTTTCGACGCCGAAGCGAGACGTATGAGGAAATCGTCGATCGGAGTCGGTATGATCGACTCAAGCGGCGATTATTCTACCCATCAGTCGATACCGTGATTTTGGAACGCGAAGACGGCTAGCGTGGACAGTGTGGGTGAAAGTTGCCGGGTTAGATCAGGCAAGTCAATTATAGATAGATTAGACTTGCCGTGTGTAATCCCCCCCGTCACTGGCTGCAAATGCTGACGAAACTGAATTTCAACAGGATTCGTATAGAATCTTCTCAGATGGATATGAGCGGTCTTGAAAGATGCTCGTGCCACTTATCCGGGGCTACAGAACCCCAACCAGGGATCTACCACCCCGTGTTATTGAGGTCAACTGCTGATCTTAAACCTGGGGAAGAAACCCGATTACTGCGCTGTTGAAACTGAATAGAGCCATGGTCCCATGTTAGTTATTTTCTATCGAGGATTTAAGTTACAAGATCGTGGATCAATATATGATGACATCACAAATTGAAGCCCAAATCCCACCACTCGTACAGATCAAGGACGCAGTCACTGCAGGATACGCTGCAAGCCTGTACATCGCCGAACGAGACAAAGGACCCCACGGAAAACGTCTCGCGGTCTTAGAGATCGATCCGGACTACCGAGTCGAGTGCGTGCTCGATCTCCAAGATTTCGGGTTCCAAGAGCAAACGATGGAAGCGATGTACACTGTGCCGATAGAGGGCACCCCGCTAATGGTTGACTTGGGAGAAATTGAGCCAGAGTCTGCACTCCGAGAGTTACTCTCGTGTCTCGATATCTGTGAGAACAGCAGAAAGGCCGAATGAGGTTTTGCGAGACTGCTACCAGAAAACGACTGGCTACTACCGTTTCAATGACTCAGGCAATTCACAGCGACTTCAGCTCTGCGCTACTCCGAACCCATTCTTCAACCTTCTTGACACCCTCCTCACGTGAAACAGGTTGCTTGACACTATCTTCAATACCTTTCCCACTCACTTCCGTCAGTTCAACTGTGGTGTAGAGGGAAATTCGCCCAAGATCCTGCGGACCGTCAGGATCGACTATCACATCGAAGCTGAACTGGGCATCATCAATCTCTACCGCATCAATTTCTTCTACAGCAGCCTCCAATTTTTCTTCCGTTGACGTGGTGTTCACGACGAACAGAAGACTGGAAAAGTCTTCATAGAGGGCGATCTGATCGGGATCTACTGCATCAACGAGCAGGTCGGTGAATTCCGTTAGCGTGACGGAATTGCGAGTGTCGTCAAGGAGATCAGTGATCAGATCATCAACCGAATCCTGATCGTTGTGACACTTCTGAAGCCGCTGAGTGGTTTCTTGTGAGAGTTCTACTTTAATTCGGTCAATGATGTTGATAATCACAACTAATCAAACTGCACACTCCCTTATAAACCGTAGCAGCGACGATACCTGCCGACGCAGAGAAATAATCGATGAGATTCAGTGTTCGTCGAGACAGCGGTGCTCTTCACGGACTTCCTCGACTGGGCGTGACTTACCAGCAACGAATTCGCCATCTTTGACGATCTGTGCATCACAGCGGTTGCATCCCACGTGGGTCGCTGCAGGCGGTCTTGAATCCCTGGGGACGTAGCTCACATTCTTATGGCTCTTGTTCGGAAACCTCACAGTTTCAAATTTTAACCATTCGTGCCAGAAATTCTTGGATCCGCACTTTGGGCAGCGATAGTCAATTTCATCTTCCCAATTAGCTGCTTTCTCCGAAATGTTACCCATTGCAAATAGAGCCGAGGCCGTTCCGTGTTTAGTGGTTGCGCGCTTACTCCGAATTGTCGGTCAATATGGAGTCACTGGATTGGATGGGGCCACTGGATCCAGTGGTTGTTGGGTGTTTTGCCGGAGGCATCATGTCTCGAACATAGCCAGACGTCTAATAGGAAAATAAATCGTTTCGGTGCTAGCATCAAATCAGCCACTGGCTCCGCTTCCAGTGACTGCGTGTGGCCCCGCTGCAGTTAGCTCTTAGTCAACATAGCCAATCCGATCAGTGCCAGAAATGGGAGATGGAGTTAAGATACACAATACCCGTGAGCAAGTCTAATGCTCGTCAAGACAGTGGTGATCGGCACGAATCTCCTCAACAGATGGCGACGTGTCGACTAAGAGCTTACCGTTATCGACCAGTTGCTTGTTACAACGCTCACAAGCGGCATTGAGGACCTTGGACTTTCCTATCGGAGGTGTGTCCGTGTCTTGCGTTTTATGAATCGCTGTTGCGGGGCTCTGATCAGGGTATCGCACTTTTTCCATCGTCGATAGTTCCTGCCAGAATGCCTGTGAACCACACTTCGGGCAACTGTAGTTGATCGCGTCAGCCCACTCTGTCGCTGGGTCGTGAAGACCAGTCATTACGAATCGAACAAAGACCGTTCCGTGTTTAGTGGTTGCGCGCTTACACCTGCGATCTATCCGGAATCACTGGATCCAGTGGTTATTGGATATTTGACAAAGAATGTCATACCAAATGTATAATCAAACATCTAATAGGTGAAGTGTTCTATGTCGGTACCAGTATCAAAATCAGTTACTGGCTCTGGTTCCAGCGACTCGGGATGTCGATCGAAAGTACGATACTGACGCCATCATCGGATTCAACAAAATAAACTACGGTAAATAAGGCCAGAAATATGGCATCAAACTTTCATTGAGATTCAGCAATGATCTCGCGGATTATTTCTCGTGCTTCATCCTCTGATAGCCCTTCAAGTTGTACGTTCGTCAGTGCATGGTTGAACCGTCGCGTCGTCTCATCTATGACACGTGACGGCTCATCTGCGAGTTCGTCACACATAACTTGAACCGCAGGTTGATAGCGTGCGAACCAGCGGTCAAATACCTTGTTAACCATTGTCTGGTTGGCGAAGACTGCGTCAGTCGTGGAATAATCGTCGCCACGGGACGTAAGCTCCGAAATCCACCAGAGTCGGTGGATAGCGTTTGAGTACAAGTCGGAGCCTGCGCCGAGGAATTTCTCCCTCATCGCCTCCTCAGAGCGATACTCCCACCGGTGCCGAACGAGATCAGGATACCGGACCACTGCAAGCCAGTGCCAGAGCCCCGGATCCCCGGCAGTTCGTCTTGTAATGTTGAGGCCATGGTGAATGTCTTCAGCGAGTGCACCATCTATAGCTGTGTCGTACTCTGAGTACTCCTGAAGCACCTGTTGCACCGCTGAATCGATCCTGTTGAGGTCGGCCTTCGGATGGCCTGGTATGGGCTCTACGTACTCCTTCAGCTGTTCATCGGTGAGTGCCGCCTCGCCTTGCATAAACGATTGACCAACAAGACGGCGTCCGTCTTCAGTCAGTCGATGTAATTCTGTCTCGGTCATGTTAGATCTGGAGGCCCTCCTCCATAAGGTGGATCAGCTGTTCTCGGGGATTTATATACTCTTGAAGTTCACTATCGATCCGCTGTATCACGTGGGGTAGGGTCTGTGGATCAGAGAGATCGTCCCTGAGACGGTGAGTTGCTTCTGATACGTCGTTAGTATCGTAGAGGTTACGAGCGAACGTCTGGAGTACCATTTCCTGCCATTCGTGTTCAACGTCGCCCTCTGGGCCCACAGCACTTCCAGCTTGAACGAGCAGTTGTACCCACACACCGTAGCTCGTTTGGTCAAGTATCACGTCACGCATCCGAGCCTCAGCCCCGACAGATCCTCTACTCTGTAGTACCTCGGCAATACGGGGATGGTCAGAGTTGATCCACAATTTAGGACGACTCTCGTTCCGGAAGTCAAGATAGTAGAGCTTATTCCCATCTGGGAGGTGAGCGTTTTGTGAAAAGCGTACTCGCTCACCGTCGATGGCGGCTCGTTCTTCATCTTCGGAGCGATCGACGACAACGTAGTACAGCGTCCCCCACTGGCGACCCGGAAGTTCTTCTGATCGGCGTAATCGCTCGGTTCTTCTCTCGGATGAGACTCTGTGCGAACAAGGTACGGACGCAGTTCGACAGTCCCTCGGACAGTACTTTTTGGAACTTCCAGCCTAACGTCGTATTCACCGGATGTTGTAGGTGCTCCGGAGATGACGATCCGATCGCGGTAGATCGTCTCGTGACAGCGAATGGTGACGTAGAGCTTGGCCGGGGGCTGTGCTTGTTCATCCTGTGGGAAGACGGCTTGGACTGTCTCCTCAGGTAGGCGCAGTTTTCCGTGGAGAGTAATGGTGTTCCAGTCCGGCTCATCACTACTGTCGGACGACGATACTTTTGATGCGAAGTTTATCTCTGTCTGTGCCGGGTTCAGTTCAAGTGCTCTTTGATTGCCGTCGTCAACGGTGAACGAGTTCAGTTCAAAGTCTATTCCCTTATCTCGGTAGCTGAACGGAAGTGTCGTAGTACGGTGTCGCTGCGAGTGCCTGGTCATGCTTTATTCTCCTCGGGTGTCTGTAACTCTGCGAGTATCTCCAGTTGGGTCGCGCCGACGTCGCCGTGCACTAAGTCAGCGGCTTCATCGGAATGAGAACGACCAGAGAAAGATACTTCATGGACAGATTCATCGGCGACAAGACGAGCACATCCATCATCGTATGAAACGGTTACACCGGATTGTTCGATCTCAACGTGATCGATAGGAATGTCATCATAACGGGATCCGTCCTCGCCAACACCGGTGAGTGAGATGTCAGCACTCCATCCGTTAAACTCCTCTGACAGTACTTTAATTCGACCAGAGATCATCCATGCGTCACCATCAAAGCGAGACGAGCTGTCGATCTCGAAGGCAGGCTTAACAGGCGATGTCGTGGATCGGGGGGTTCCCNCTCCCGTGGATCGGGAACCGGTTCAGAACGTTGTCGGAGAGGGAATCACTGTTGCTACCCTTCGAGATCAAGTGACGAAGACCGTCACGGAGCGTTCCGAACATATCGTCGAGTGCCGTCCGGAAGCCACGTTGATACTGTTCACGGAGGTTCTCGGTAGACTCCCATTCGTCATGCTCGGGTGGTTCAGCGAACCGAAGGAACCGGTCGATTTCTCGGTCACTCTCGGACGGTGTCCCTTCCAACCGTGCTTCACCAGCAGCCAACACGCCGAAGAAGTTTCGGTCGCCGTAGGCGACACGGCTCTGGTCGTAATACTTGACCACCATCCCTGCCCCACGGAACAGCGCGACGTTATTCAGGTACGAATCGTCGTCTGCGGGGGATGCGAGACGAGCCGACAACCGTACTGAGCCGTCGGGAGTCTCATCTCCATCGGCACGAGGCGGGATCTTTACCGGGATGTCAAGTCCAGCAACGTCTCCGGGATCTACCAGAGTCTGAGCATCCGTAGTTCTCTCGTCGTAAGCCTCCACGAACGGTCGGATCGCTGGGACGCTCTCGACATCGGCCATCAGTGTCTCGTCTGGCGTTTCGACTGTAATTTCGAGGTCACCTCGATAGATCGCTGGCCAGAAGTATTTGACAGAGGCGTCCACAAACTCCTGTGCGAGGTCTTCGACATCCGGTCGCTCGTCTCGTGTCGGATCTTGGAACTCGACGACCATGGCGCTCGTTCCGCTAACAGCAGGCCGTTCCACGTACAACTGTTCTGCTAGCCGTGACGCATTCTCTCCCCAGAGGGACTCCGGGCGGGGGCCATCGTCCGTTTCGATAGTCTGGCAGAGCCACCCCGCACCTTGGTACGTCGTATTGTCTTCCGGGAGTTGATGTGTAGGGAACTTAGAGCGAGCGATAAGTCGCGGGGAATCGTCCTTACGCACACCATGTGCGAGGTGCGAATTGAAGACAACCGTCGAAGCACCCGAGAACGTCCAAAGTACGGACTTACCAAGGCCGTACGAGCCACCGGCGGTATCGTCTTGCTTGCTGCTGTAGAGTTCGTCGCGAACGAGCGCAGCGTAGTTTGAGTCTTCGTCCCAGCTTCCGGTCAAGCCAGTTGTGTTCCTGTCTTCCACGACGAGGAGACGGAGTTCGGTATCAGGATCGCGGGCTCGTTCAACGACCCGTTCATAGCGACGGCCATTATGTGTGTCTGCAACCGCCCGCATCCGTTCATTGAGTCCATCGTCCCAACCGAGTCCGTCAAGGAACTCCTCTTTCTCATTACCCGTGAGCGTGACGAAACGGAATGTCACTTCGACGGGATCGTCGTTCGGGAGGCCCTGATCGTTCGCGTTTTGGAGGACCTCACGAACAAACGCCTCGGAGTCATGGTCAACGGCGTGTTTGGTTGGGTCGTCGCCGTAACGTGGCGCTCCTGGTCCACCACTGAAAAAGAACCAATTGACCGCTTCGTTGATTTGTATTTGCTCCTGATCCATGTGAGAAACCGGTATGTTCGTACGGGACTATCACCACCAAGTTAGTATTACTGTTACGCGTCGATGAAGGCTGGTCAGTCAGAACGGGCAGAGGTTCTGATCGGGGGACACTATCGCTTCTTCGCACAGTGGGAAGAAGTCAGAATGGGAACGTTGCCGAACGCTTATGTGACGATGCGCTGGAAAGTGCGTTATGAAGGTAGCTGCAGTGGATCTGTTCTGCGGGGCTGGCGGACTCAGTTATGGCCTCCAACAATCTGGCGTCTCGGTCGTTGCTGGGATCGATAAGGATCCGGACTGTAAGTATCCATACGAACAGAATATTGACGGACAATATATTAAATCAGACATCCACGCGTTGGCAAAAGATCCCGAACCAATCGCACAGATGTACCCGTGGGATGCGGATCTGAAGGTCCTTGCGGCATGCGCGCCTTGTCAACCCTACTCCACAATGGGACACTCAAAGGGCAAAAATCGTGAAGATCATCAAAAGTGGGGTCTACTAAATGAAGTGTCCCGGATCGTAGAGTACGTTAAACCGGACGTGGTGGTAACCGAAAACGTACTCCAAGTGAAACAAGAAGACGGCGTCTACGACGCGTTCATAGAGAGCCTTGAATCACAAGGCTACCACGTCAACAGTGACGATAACAAGAACGTCTATTGTCCAGAATACGGCATTCCACAGAAGCGGAAGCGATGGGTGGTTATGGCGTCCAAGCGGGGACCTATCTCTCTTCCCAACCCTCCCATTCAGAATGAAGACGACTATCCGACGGTTGAAGACACGATTGATCATCTGCCACCAATCGAAGCAGGGGAAGACAGTGACGAGAACGACGTGCATAGAGCACGTTCTCTCTCGGAAAAGAACTTGGAACGTATCGATAACATGAAACCCGGTGGAGATTGGACACTCTGGGAAGAGGAAGATCTTAACCATCTCCTTGCAGACTGCCATCGGAAGGCGAGTGGACGCTCATACAAAGCACCTTACAGCCGGATGCGGCCCGATGAACCTGCTCCGACGATAACGACGCAATTCTACAATTACGGCAGTGGTCGCTTTGGACATTACGACACAGGCCAGAATCGAGCACTCTCGATTCTTGAGGGGGCACTGCTTCAGACGTTCCCGGAAGACTATGACTTCTACGATGACTGGGAAGACGTCGGTGTGTCAAATCTAGGCCGACTGATCGGTAACGCAGTCCCCCCAAAGCTCGGTGAATACATGGGCCAGGCAATCCTTTCGCACGTCGGTGCGACAGCGCAGTCTGTTGAAGCTACTGTCGCTGACGATTGAGAGAGAACTGATGTCATCTGAAGCGGAGCGCCGATTTCAGACGAACCCGCTCAAATGGGGAAAGAAAGCTGCCACGAGTACCCAATCAAACTACTAAGTAATTAGAACTCGTCCATGAGTTCTTCTCTGGATTTCGTAGATTATACAAAACTGCGTGTGATCTGTGCCGCGTCTAAACAAGACTGAGAGGATGTATTCAACGAACAGCTATCGTTTTATTCAACCAGATTGTCGTAGAGCCAAAATAATCGAATGACACACTGTGTGATGTCCTATCGTTTATCTGACTTCTGTAACTGCGTCACTCGTCATTATTATCTTCGGGTCCTTCTTCATTGAATTTCGCTATAAGCGAACTGAGTTCAATTGTGTGTAGAGGGACATCTCCTTTGGAGACTAACTGTGCAATGTGCGTCACACCCGCGTACAATCTATCTTCCTGAGACGTTGGCTGTCGGAATGTTATTTCGTCACCTCCCCACTCCTTAGATGCATCTATTGAGTTATCATTATCAGACTGCCCACCTAAGTTCCAGCAGACAAGAAGATCCATTTCGCTCCACTTCCGCGTTTCATTCACTACATGCTTAATAATGTCTACTCCCTCACGTTTGAATTCGACAGTTATATTCTTTTCAGATCCTGAAGGATCAGATGATCCAGGGGAGAACATCTCGAAGACCACTGGGTACCTTGTCTGGATTATATTTCAAGAAACCATCATAATCGTCCAAAGTACTGAGATAGTACGGCTCGTAACATTCTAACAGCCCCATCCCGACTAGTTGATTGAAGACTGCGATTGAGTCCTGTTCTTCACCTGGTTCTTTCACCTGTGGCAGTTCCCCGTAATTTCCGACTTCTCTCGGTGAGAGATCATCTTTATTTATTGGTCGTGTTGCAAAGCGGTCTAGACTTTGCCGCTGGTACTCTCAATTGAGAG
>Ga0065698_100377_pt1 | contig 16920 bp, 20 predicted proteins | sample AntLakMe24m_30um_FD_59087 | JGI IMG/M metagenome (GOLD analysis project Ga0065698, IMG submission 59087) | Hypersaline microbial communities from Antarctic Deep Lake - 24m 3.0um v2 (version 3) | ecosystem: Environmental > Aquatic > Non-marine Saline and Alkaline > Hypersaline | place: Deep Lake... | reverse complement strand
GGCTTCACCGCCCCATGCAAACTCACCACTACTCGTGATTTTCTTCGGTTTCGTGGTGAAGTTGGACGTGTTCTCTGGCATGCGCTACTCAATTACCAGTTCTTTGCGACGGCCAACCATAAAATCTCGCCGCGACCGGCGTCCTCGTTTCCGCTTTCAGTTACCCGTAGCGGTAACGTGAACCCTGCCGTTCCTCGCTGCTTGTTCTAAGTCATCTGCAAGCCCGGACCCGCGCGTCACCTTCAATTCGTTCTCGTGACTAATCGTTGCGGTCATGATGTACTCGCCTTCGCAGTGAACCTCAACGGTCTCACCACTATCGTACTGGTCTAACGCCAGCGTGATACTCTGCCCGGACACGTCCGGTTCAACAATGACTCCGGGCAACGCACTATCAGGGACCCGGTTCGATTCGTCATTCGGCTGTTCAGCCAGTGACCGGACATCGATGTGAATGCCGAGTTGGTCTTCGAGCTCGCGGATACGCTTCCCGTTGTTCCCGATGACGTAACTCACCTCGTCTTCCTCGACGTACGCGATCGAGGTCTGCTCGTCCTGCACGTCAATCTCAACGAACCCGTCCGTTATCGCCCGGATTTCCTGTTCAATCTCGTTTTCTGCCAGTCCGAACGCACCGGCGGGCGCGTCCGAATCTCCCTGCATTTCGTTTTCGTCGAGCGGTGACGTGACGACTTGTCCGTTGAACGTGTACAGTTCGTACTTGTTGTCGCCGGTCTCGAAGTTCGTGACTTGAATCACTGGACGAGCGAGTTCCTCTGACTCCATTCCTTCAGGCACTTTCACTTCAGTTGTGACGTCGTAGACGGTGTGGATGCCGCCGGCTTCGATGTACACGACGGTGTCCACGATTTGCGGGATCATCCCAAGTTCCACGCGCCCAACGAGGCGTTGAAGCGCGTCGATTGCTTCGTTGGCGTGCACGACACCGACCATTCCGACGCCAGCCAGCCGCATGTCGCTGAACGTCTCGAAGTCGTCGGTTTTCCTGACCTCGTCGTAAATCGTGTAGTCCGGCCTGACAAGGAGAAGCGAGTCAGCTGTCTTCTCCATTGACCCGCCAAGCTCAGTGTACTGCGTGATTTCGTCACCGACTTGCAGGTCACGCGGTTTCTCCATCGTCTTCACGGCGTAGTCGGCGTCGTTGAGGAATTCACCGACGGCTTGCGCGAACGTTGACTTCCCGGCTCCTGGTGACCCTGAGACGAGAACGCCGCGTTGCTGGTCGGAGAACCGGTCGCGGAATTCGTCTGCGAAGTCGTAGTCGTCGAGCGTGGTTTTGGCGACCGGGCGAACGGCGGTGATTTCGATGCCGTCTGCGAACGGTGGCCGGGCAACGGCGATCCGGTAGTCTTCGTACTGGATGATGTTCATACCGGGTTCGGAGAGCTCGTTGAAACTGTCCGGGTTGGTGTGGACACTCGCTTCGATTTCATTGGCCCATTCCCGCATCTCTTCATTGGATGCTGGAGAGTCACGAATGGTTTCGTATGCCAGGTCAGCGATCCCGCCGCGTTTGGCTTTCGGGACGGTGTCGGTTTTGAGGTGGACGGACATCGTGTCGTCGGTGAAGAAGTCCTCGATGGCGAGGGCACCGTCCGTGTTGGTGTCCGGGGCGATGTATTCGACGGGGATGCTTTTCGCTTCAGCGACCTCTGCTTGGACGTGGTCGCTTGTCAGGAGCGTTGCGTCGTGTTCGCCGGCCATGCCTCGGATGATCGCGTCGATGCTGCCTGCGGCGGCGTGAGCGGTTTCTCCCGGGCCTGCAGGGTCACCGATGTACTCCATGTCCAATTCGCCGGTGTCGGCAAGCTCAGCGAGGCGCTGGAGTTCTGACAGGCCATCCAACCCGCGGTCCTGGTCGTCGTTCGCTTGTGCTTCCAGTTCACCAACAACGGGTTCTGGCACCAGAACCGTCGGAGTAGTATCTAATTCACGGCCAACGTATTCAGAGACACGGCCGTCGATAACGACACTCGTGTCCGGGACTACCTTCATCACGTGATAGTTTACCGCACGCCAGCAAAAACGTACGGAAACCTATGACACCCACTGGTGGATTTGAATGACCATTCGTTACGGGCGGGATGGTCGTGCTGAGAGTCTCCAGGGCATGCTATCAGTTGCTACGTATCGGCCCTTCTCCCTGCGTTTCTCACCGCATTAGGCCGGGACCCTCACGATGACGATCCCGTCGGCTCCATCACCCGGCTCGTAATTTTGTGTGCCGTGCGCACCGCCACCACCAGTATTCGCAACCGCTTGCGCGGGCCTCGAACTAATGTTATTACTACCTTCTGCACCGCCGCCTCGCCCGCCGTCAGCTAAGTAATTCGTGTGCACATCCGTTTGATCGTTGATGCCGCCACCAGCTGCACCGCCGCCGAACCAGCCGTTCTCTCCGACGTCAGTCCCGAATGTGCTGGTGAAGTCTATCCCATCACCACCGTGTCCGGGATCGGCTTTCCCTGCGGAATCCACGCCTGCATTCTCACCGGCTCCGCCACCGCCGGCAGTCGAGTTCGGCCGTGAAGTGTTGTACGCGTACCCGCCGCTGGTTCCAGCGTCGATATCGGCGTCCGGGTTCGTCCCGGGCTGCGTTGCTGCGCCACCGCCAACCCCGGTGTTGATACCGGTCCCACCGCCGCTCCCGCCGTCTTTTCCGGCTGCGCTCCCGTTTTCGCCGCCGCCGCCGCCACCGCCGCGACCGCGTAACTCGTCAGCGCCGTTCGCATCAAAATAGGAGTCGTCACCGTTTGCACCGTTCCCTGATTCGTACGGGTGCGTAGAACCGACCCCACCGGCTCCGACAGTGACCGGGTAGTCTCGACCATCTAACGTTACTCCGCGTTTCAGCACGACACCGCCAGCACCGCCGCCTCCGCCTGCACCGCCACCGCCGCCGCCGACAACGAGCACGTCTGCAGTAACCCTGTCCGTAACAGTCAGTGTTCCATCGGTGGTGAATACGTATCGCTTGTAGTCTGTTCCGTCGATCGTGATCGTGTCTTCTTGGGCGGCGTCACTGGTCGGGAGAACGGCTCCGTGGCTGATGCTTCCATCATCGGTGACGGTGATGCCGTCGCTCTGATCGACTGCATCGGTCCACTGTTCACCGCCATCCCCGCCCCACTTGTAGTCAGTATCACGGTGGAGTGATCGGGGTTTCGTGGTGAATGACGACTTCTCACCGTCTGCCATTACTCAGTTTACTCCGGCCAGAACGTTAAAACTCCGCCCTGTCGCTACTGGTGATTGAATGCGCGACTCAGTGAACCCGTGGATTGCAAACGCGGTGAACCGTGCGTTACTCGTCGCATCGCCTGTTGTGCAGGTCACCAGCAATAACGACTCTGTGCCCTTCGACTCGGACGCCACAGACAGCGCACTTGTACGCTTCCACGCCGTCGTCATGGTCTTGTGACCGAACCGGGACTTGCCACACCCAATGCGGGCCGTGACTCCTGGCTTTACACTCCGTACACACCACGCCACGGTCGGTCTGTTCTAACTCCCCGCCGCAGTGCCCGCAGTCCTCGGTGTCAGGGCAAGCCGGTAGTTCCCGCAGGAGGTCAGCGACTGATTCATCGATTGATTTAGACGAACTCGCCGTGTCTTTGTTGCTGCTCATAAGTATTCACGTACCCTGCTCGTGCTCGATGGTGACGCTACTGTTTCCAGCAGCGACGTCATCTAACTGGAACATCGCCTGTAAATCGAACTCTTGGACGGTCACCTTCTGCACGATATCCTCGTATTCAACGCCAGCATTTGCCGTCAGTCCTGCCGGGTCAGTTTTTGATTTGATGGTTGTCCCGCAGTCTTCACAGGTAATGTGGAGCTGGTGCTCTCGCGTAACATTCCGACTGTACGTTAGTTCATTGGACCCGCATCCGGGGCAGTCCCCGTCTACTTCGATACGGGTTGTCCGCGTGTCGTACTCACGACCCATGCTGTTCTCTCACATCATCCTTTCTCCGCGTTCGGGTTAAGCACTCGTATTGCACAATTCCCATGCCATGTCTGTACAGTGTAGTTGTTGACTCCCGATCATGCGAGCGTATAAGGATCTCTTCTGTGAATATGGGCGTATGGGAGACGAAGAACGCCAACGAACGCACATGGATAAACCGCTGGTGTTCACAACCGGTGCGCAAGTATCACTCAAGTACCGTTCTACTCATGAGACGCGTGGAGATCGTGACAAAACGGTTGTCGGGTATATTCTCGCTGATGAGGATGGTATCCTCGTCATTGAAGAGTACACTAATTTCGCCCCGGGAGAACGATCACCGGCATGTCTTACTGGACACGAGCACGAAGGACGTGTTCACACAGACCTCTGCGCAGACCCGTCGGATTGGGCAGGCGACTGAGGTTTCGTTGTGGGCTCCGCCGTGGGAATCACGGCATGATACGGTTGCTGGCGGTCTCGCATTCCGTGTTCATACCCGCCAGGACCTCCACATGGTTGAGGAAGATATCTACAAATTCGTGGATCCGGAACGGATTGACGGGTTCGAGGACTGGTCGCCCGAATCTAACTGTGAGAACCCGGTTCCGGCTGAAATCGCTGAACAAAACCCGGATGCTTCGTACCACCCCGAGTTCACAACAAGCATTTAACCAGTCTTCGAAGATAACCCGGTATGGAAATTGAAGCGAACAGAGTCTATGAACACGAGACGTACGGCGAAGTCCTGGTGATGAGCGTGCATGAAGTGTACTCGTCGTATGATACGGACGTTGATGACGGCGATGTCGACGGTGTGTTCGTGCGGTACTCGACGACGTGGGATTCACACGGGCCGATGATAGCGTCCGTTCGGAACGAACCAGTCGACGAGTTCGCTCCGGGTGTTGTGAGTCGTGGGGAACGCGTTGAGTTTGAGACGCTGTAGTTTTCCATAGACTTTAATCACCCTGTATCCTACACCGGTCTAGTTACTAATTGTGTCACGAGTTTCAGCTGCTGAAGCGGTCGAGTTACTGCGGGAGGGGGTCGGAGATGAGGCGGAATTCCGCCCACACCAATGGGAAGCGATTGATAACCTGGTGAACGAGCGGGAACGGTTACTTCTCGTTCAGCGGACCGGGTGGGGGAAGAGTACCGTGTATTTCACTGCGACGCGGCTGCTTAGAGATCAGGGCGAAGGCCCGACGCTGATCATCCAGTCCGTTGCTGTCGTTGATGCGGAATCAGATTGAGGATGCACGGGATGACTTAGGGTTAGAAGCGGTCACGATTCACTCGAACAACGAGGATGAGTGGGAGGAAGCGAAGGAAGCTGTGATTCAGGGGTCGTGCGATTTGCTCCTGATCTCACCGGAACGGCTCGGGAATCAGGAATTCCGCGAGAACGTGCTGGATGAGATGACGCAGGACTTCGGAATGCTTGTCGTGGATGAGGCGCACTGCGTCTCGAATTGGGGGCATGACTTCCGCCCGGACTACCGAGAGATCAAAGGCATCGTCGATGACCTGCCGGAGGACACCCCGGTTGCCGCGACGACCGCGACGGCCAACGACCGTGTCGTCTCGGACGTCACGAGTCAGTTATCGGACCTGGAGCCGTTACGTGGACGGCTTGACCGTGAGTCGTTGACCATCCAGACGATCGAGATGGAGGCTCGGGAAGACCGGTTAGCGTGGCTGGCCGAGAACATCCCGACGGATGGCTCGGCAGGTATCGTGTACTGCCTGACGACCGAGGAAGTCACGCGTGTTGCGGAGTGGCTCAGTGACTACGGGATTGAGGCGGAACCGTATCACGGCAGCATGGCTGACGAGCCGCGACGCGAGTTAGAGGCGAAGCTTATGAACAACGAAGTGGACGCCGTTGTCGCCACGAACGCTCTCGGGATGGGGTTCAACAAGCCTGACTTGGAGTTCGTGATTCACTTCCAGCGTCCGCCGAACCTGATCCGGTACTACCAGGAAATCGGGCGGGCTGGCCGGAACCTCGACGAAGCGTACGCTGTGCTGCTGGCTGGTGATGATGACGACGACATCGCGGAGTACTTCATTGAGAACGCGTTCCCTGACCCGGATGAGTTCGAGACGGTGCTGTCCGCGATCGAGGATAGTGATGAACCGTTGAATCGGAAGGCGATCATGAAGCGAGAGGACGTCGGGTGGTCTGCGACGAGCAAGTGCCTGAACATCCTGGACGTGGAAGACGCGATTCGGAAGGCAGACGGTGGGTACGTCCGGACGGAGAACGCGTGGAGTTACAACCACGAGAACTTCGAGAAGATAACGGAGCAGCGGTGGGCTGAACTGGAGCGCATCCAGGAATTCGTTGAGACTGACGAGTGCTTGACCCGGTTCATCGACGATGAGCTTGATGGAGAACTTGACGATGAGTGCGGTCGGTGCGCGAATTGCTGCGGGGATTTCTTCCCGCGGACCGTGGAGAACCAAGCGTTAGTGGATGAGGCGCTTGATTACTACCAGAGTAACGGCGGGAAGGAGATCAGCCCGCGGAAGCAGGTCCATGAAAAGTTCGGTACGTACCATTTCATCGATGACGATCTCGTGATTGAACCGGGGCGAGCGTTATCGGTGTGTGGCGACCCGGGATGGGGCGAAGCGGTGCAGGACGGGAAGGAGAACGCTGGAATGTTCGGCCCGGAGCTGGTGGAGGCGAGCGCAGAGCTCGTTGGTGAGAAGTGGGACCCGGACCCGTCGCCGGCATGGGTCACTGCAGTCCCGTCGACGAGCAGCCCTGGTCTCGTGACAGGGTTCGCTTCGATGCTGGCGGACAAGCTCGACATCCCGTTCGTTCCAGCGGTTGAAGTGAACGGGAAGGAGAAGTCGCAGCGTGACTTCGAGAACTCGTACCAGCAGTGCTGGAACGTTCAGGATGCATTCACGGTGACTGACGAGGTGCGGAGTGCCCCGGTGCTCCTGGTGGATGACATCGTGGATTCACGGTGGACGTTGACGGAGGTCGGGAAGACGCTTCGGGAAGCTGGTAGCGGGCGTGTTCACCCGTTCGTCTTAGCGGAACGGTAACCGAGAGAGAAAAGCGGTTACATCACAGTTCAGAACATCGGCGTTTGTTGTTTCTCCCACAAGTCTTGATTGTGATCTGCATCAATAGCGACATCAACGCATTTCTCGTAGTCACGGGCAATGTCACGTTGGTTCTCTGCTACTGACAATAACACACGATATATATCATCCGGGTCAGTACTAACGTACTCCAACGGGTAGCTGATAGCAACGTCAGCCTCCTCAACCTCTCCTTCTGAGGCGATTCTGAATTCACTGCGTTCTTCTATTCCAACGTACGGTTTGGTCTCCCCGACGATTTCCCCATCATCGAGTTCTATCCCGAATGTTAGGATTCCATTCACGTGGTATGGGCGCGATTGGAGTTCTTGTGCAAGGCCCATGATCACCTGGAATCCCATTTCTAAATCCGTCACCAGTTGTTCCGGGCTCGCGTTTTCAATCACAGACACGAGCGTTTCAGCGGTCACTTCCCCTAACTCATCAACTATGAGGGCATGATCGGTGTGTTCGTGTGCGTATTTCCGGGCATAGTGGGGTACCCGTTGAATTATTCTGGCTTCCTTCCCCGATCGGGCTTCGGGTTTTTCCGCGTACGGGTGGTCATGGTCAGCAACTGGCGGTGTTTCATCAAATGATGCGACTTTCTCCGGAAACGGGTGACTGAATGTGACTGTATGCGTCTTGGCGTTTCCATCAACAACTTCCACTACCAATCTCTCATCTTGATCTGCATGGATTTCTGCGTCCATATCTTGATCCGTGCGGTTTGGTGTCATAAATTCACAGGACTGTCGAGAGGGGCTCTCATCGAGTAAGCATATTAGGTAAGGCAATTGGACTCACCGGGATATGCTAGTATTCCGGGGTTAATCCGCATCACTGACCCCTCAAATGAATTCTGAGTACGTTCAGAGAAGGTATCCGGAAGATTCGGAAACTACCCACTTCCATTTATACCACAGGCGGTTCATCACCCCGTATGATAACTGACGCCCGGGTTCTCCAGGCAGAGTTCATTCCGAAAGAGGTGAAGCACCGCGAAGGCGAGGTCACGCACCTGTCCAGTGCGCTTCACCCGATCATGGATGGTGAACCTGCAGACCCTGCGTTCCTGTACGGCCCGTCTGGTGTCGGGAAAACCTGCATTGCACAATTCACCGTTGAGCGTCTCCGGGAAAACGTCGTGGACTTGAACTACCAATACGTCAATTGTTGGGAGGACTACAGCGCATTCAAAACACTGTATGCGCTGCTCGACGGTATCAACCAGACGTTGGACATTCACCGGCAGTCCACGCCGAAAGACGTGTTACTGGACCGGCTTCGTGACTACGACGGCCCGCCGTACGTCGTGATCCTGGATGAAGTAGACCAACTCGAAAACAAGGGTCTGCTGTACGACCTGTACCGCATCCCGAACATCACGATGATCCTCATTGCGAATAGCGAAGAGGGATTGTTCGCGTCGGTCGATGACCGGTTGAACAGTCGGTTGACCGATGCGACGCACATTCGCTTCAAGCAGTACACGAACGATGAACTCATCACGATTCTCAAGGACCGTGTTCGATGGGGGTTGGCAGATAATGTTCTCGACGAGGAGCGATTACAGACGATCGCGGTGCATGCCTCAGGTGACGCTCGCGTTGCAATCGGGATTCTCCGGAAAGTTGCTCGGACCGCGAGAGAAGACGGACTCGATGAAATCCCGGGTGACGTGATTCGGAAAGTCGTTCCGGAAGCCCGGTCAGAAATCCAGCAGAAAACCATTAACCGCCTGACACCGGACCAACAAACACTGTACAGCATCATCACCGAGAACGGCGAAATCGGGCCGCGTGACCTATACGAGAAGTACGAAACACGCGTTACTGACTCGAAGACACGCCGTACGGTCCGGAATTACCTCTCGAAGCTAGAGCACTACAACCTCATAACGTCCGAAGGCAACACGAAAGACCGCATGTACCGCGCTGCTAACTGATTCCCCGCGAGACCGTTGCCTTGTTCTCCCGGGTGCTCCGGGATTCGGAAATTACACGCCCTTCCCTATAACCCGCCAGTTGCTCGTACTGATCATGAGCGCAGACAACCGGTGTGTAAGTGGCACGTTGCGGGCGACGGAGAGTTTTGCTTTCACCGACACCGCCGACACAGTGAGTGGGATGCGGGCGATTGTAGAATTCACGGTCGTGCCGGTATCTCTCTTGCAGGACTCCCGTCTCGGTCGTCCCGGTAGAATTGAGCAGCGATCGTTGCAAGGCGAGTTATCGAGTGGGCAGGCAAACGCTGTTCAGGCGCTTACCCGTCGTGACTCCAGTAACGGTGTGTTGCTCACGTGCCGAAGTCGGAACCCGGCGTTGACTGAGGCGGTGCCACCGAAAACGTTCGCCAGGAACGCCACGACTGGTATCGACTGTCTGCACCACACGCACCGTAAGACCGAGGCAGGAACCGATGAGTTCGCATGGGTTGTGGATGGGTTATCCGAGGCAGACACCCGGCAGTTCGGGAAGTGGTTGACGCTGTTCATCCTCGTCACGTGTTGGGCAGAAGAAAACGGGCACGACGTAGACCGAGTCACGTACGATGGAACGATCGTGCGTCCCGACGGAACGTGCGTTTCGTCACCGTACCGGCTCACCGATATCGTGTTCGAGGACGTTGTTGACCGGCCGTCGCTCACGTGCTACCCTGCGTGACTGACGTGAAGAAGCGAGTTACTCGTCTGCAGGCGGTTCTCGATGGCACGTTACGAACGAGAATTCGTCTCGGTTATCACGGTCAGTTTCAATCCACTCATTCTGGTTCCAGTCCGGGAAGTACGTGTCACCGTCGTGCTCGGCGTCCAGTTCGGTGAACAGAAGTCGGTCTGCAACCGGGAGGAACTGTTCGTACACGGACGCTCCACCGGCAACGAACACAGTTTCAGTGTCCTCGACGCTGGCAAGCGCGAGCGCTTCACTGCGCGAGGAAGCAGCGTGGACTTTCGTCACGCCATCTACATCCATGATGCCTTCCGTTTCGTCGTTCACGGACGTGTCCACGCTGTCAGGGTTCCGCGTCAACACGATCGTGCGTCGGTCTTCAAGCGGTCCGCCGTTGTATTCGAGGATACTGTCGTACGTGACGCGACCCATGATGACGGGTTTCCCGAGCGTCTGTTCCCGGAAGTGCTTCAGGTCCTCCGGGTGATGCCACGGGATTTCGCCGTCATTCCCGATTACACCGTTCGCTGCGACAGCTGCGATGAGCGTGACGTTCATGATTAGGTTTCCTCTTCGGTTTCAGGGTTGTACGCTCCTGACCACGGCGTGTTCATGATTCGAACGACTTCTGCGGTTTCCGCTTCCTCGATTGCGCTTCGAACAGTCTCTTCGTCTTCAACAGTGATGACTCGACGCTCACCGATCACGTCGATGAAGATGTTCATTAGGAAGTCGAATCGATGGTCGGGGTTCGTAGCGCCCCGGACGTAAATCGTGTTGTCGTCGTGCGAGAACTGCACGGCTTTCGGAGCGTTCCGAATCTCCTCTAACGCGTCCGAGATTTCCATCGTGGTGTTCGTCTGTACTTGCGCCATTGTGAGTTACTCCGCCACCCCGAAGTCGATACCGGGGTGAGACTCGTAGTTCTCCAGTTCGATGTCGTCGGCTTCGAGCTCGTCCAGTGGCTTGTCAGCAACGCGGATATTCGGTCGCTGCTTCGGCTCACGCGTGAGTTGTCGGAGAAGCCCCGGGACGTGATCGTACGGTTTCCCTCGCGGGTCAGTGGCCCCTTCCGGAGCGTTCGCTTCGATCCAGTCCGCGACCTCGTCGTACGCCTTCACGTCGTTCTGCCGGGACTGAACCGCGTACAGTTTCTCCTGTAACTCATCGAGGTTCTCACCGTACCACTCACCACGGTCGCCGTCACCGCAGTAGACGTGCGCATCAACGAGCGTGTGACTGAACGTCCCGGGCTTGAACCCGGTGCGTTGCGCAATGATCTTCAGGAGCAACGAGTAACACGCGATATTGAACGGGACACCGAGCGCGAGATCAGCCGACCGTTGCGTCAAGTGAACGTTCAACTCGTCGCCTTGAACGTTGAAGACGAACGTGTAGTGACACGGCGGGAGCGTTGAGACAGTGGCGTTCCCCGGATTCCACGCGTTCACGACTAACCGGCGGGACTTCGGGTTCTCGTTCAGCATGTCGATGACGTACTGGATCTGGTCGAACGTGGACCGACCGTCGCCTTCTTCGTTCACCCACCGAGACGGGTCAACATCCGGGTTGTCGTCCCACTTCGTTCCAGTTTCACCGGCCCACGTTTCCCCGGGGAGCGCGTCGTCCGCGTCCGGGATCGGGAACCGACGCCAGAACCTGCCGTACGCCGTGTCGAGACGGCCCTGGTCGTCGGCCCATGCATCCCATATCTTCGTCTCCTCGCGGAGCGTTCGAATGTGCTCTTCACCGGAGAGATACCAGACGAGTTCATGAAGCATCGAGTTCCAGCGGAACCCGTCCATTTTCTTCGTGGTGAGAAGCGGGTGGCCAGCGGAAACGTCTACCTGGTAGTGCTTACTGAATCCGGAGATCGTGTCGACGGCAGTTCGATTCGGTTTGTACGCCCCGGTCCGCAGGACGTTGTTTACGGTGGATAAGTATTCTTCCATGGAGATCACTTGACGTGGTGTTTGCGTACCGTTGTATTGCACGGCAATCCGCTTAACCAGTTGGGTTTCTGGAAGGCGGTACCGCCTAACGGCTTATGTTTCATCTCTGCCCGTTCACCGTGCGGCCGCGTGTTTTGAACGTGTACAGTTCAGTGCGATGCGGTTACGGCGACCGGTCCGATGTTCACTGTTCCGCTGATGGGTTTACAGGTCGCTGGTTGTAGCCTCACGCTTTTACCCGAGTCTTGCTTTTACTGATTCAATGCATTATTGCTGTGAGTCAGCGTAAAACCTCGTGATTCATCTCGGGGATACACGCTGACGCTGTGCGTTTTCCCCGTTTTTAAGGTGGCGGGTGGAGTGTGTAGGAGCATGTCGGGTGACGGGAGTCACGTCACGGTGAAAGCGAGTATCCGCAATTACTCGCAAGTGACTTCTGATCTCGATGAACACGGTCGGTCTGGTTCGAAACTATGGAACGTGGCGTGCTGGACAGCACGCCGCATTTGGGATGAGACCGGGTCCATTCCCGAGGATGACGTTCTGAAATCGTACCTGAAAGGCTCCGACGCTTACCGCGGGTTGCATTCGCAGTCCAGTCAACGAGTTCTCGAAGAGCTCGCTGAGGCGTTCGAGAGTTGGTACGCTCATCGTCGAAACGGGAACACCCAACATAACCCACCAGGCTACCGAAAACACTACCACAACGACGGCACCACGTCACATCCCCGTTCCACTATCACGTGGAAACAACGCGGGTTCAAGCATGATGCCGAAAATAACCGTGTTCGGTTGTCAAAAGGCAAGAACCACAAAGAAGACGTGTCAGACTTCATCTTGTGCGAATACGAAGCACCGCCTGGAAAGACTGTGCAGAACGTCCAGACCGTTCGAGCCGTGTTCGTGCATGGTCGATGGGAACTGCACTTCGTCTGCTCTCACGAGCTCCAGGCAGAAAGCCCGGGAGAGAAGACGGCTGGTGCTGATCTCGGTATCGTGAACTTCGCTGCAGTCAGTATCAACGGCGAGCACGCACATCTCTACCCGGGGAACGCGTTCAAAGAAGACGAGTACTACTTCGCCAAGCAGATAGCGAAGTGCAACGACTCCGATTCACGGAAAGCCATTCGGCTTCAAGACAAACGCCGGGCTCGACGATCGCACTACATCCACGCAGCAACATCGCACATCATCGAGAGGTGTGTTGAAGCTGGTGTCGGAACGCTCCGGGTGGGGAACCCGAAGCACATCCGAGAAGACGAATCTGGTGACCCGCGAGATTGGGGTCCGCACGGCAATCTCGACTTGCACGCCTGGCCGTTCGACGCGGTGCTGCATCAACTCCAGTACAAAGGCGCGTGGAACGGCATCACAGTGGACGCTGTCGATGAACGGAACACGTCGAAGACGTGCTCGTGTTGTGGTGAAGCAACGCAATCGAACCGCGTGGAACGCGGGCTGTACACGTGTTCACGTTGTGGAGTGGTAGCGAATGCAGACGTGAATGGTGCGGAGAACATCCGGCACGCGCCGTTGCGAGCGGATGGCGGCACGAAGTCAGAAGTAACTCAGAGTTCACTCGAACAGTTCGAAGACTTGTCTTCGGCTGGCGTGGTGAATATGAGTACCGGCTGGTTGGCGCAGCCAGTGGTCAACCTGTTCCACCGTGGAGAACACGGTCAAAGTAGTGGACAGGGGACGTTCACGCAACACGTGAACAGCCACGAACCATAACACTCCCAAACAAGCACCTGCAGTCGGTGTGGGAACCCTCGCCGTTCACGGCGGGGAGGATGTCAAAGCGACGCCGAGTACCCGTACGATCACGAGGTACTGCCGAGCATTCAACAGTTACTGCAGGTCGTTGAATGGGATGTTCTCTGCGTGTTCGATGCGTGCCGATGGGACGCGTTCGAAGCGGTGTGTAGTGACAGTGAACCGGTTTCCACACCAGGGAAGGATACGCCGACGTGGACGGAGGAAGTCTGGTGTGATTCTGCGTGCGACTGGAGTGACGTGACGTACATTTCAGGGAATCAAATGGTTGAGTTGATGCAGGACATCGACCGGTACGACGGTGTTCTGGACGAGCACGTCAAAGAAACCGTGATGACGAACGACTTGTACGATCGTGAGGAAGCAATTGCGCCGAGCACTCTCGTTGATTTAGCGGATGAGTACGACCCGCCGATGGTGCTGCATTTCTTACCACCGCACATCCCGTTCCAGGGCGATGTTTCACTGAACATCGACTTGGCTTCGTACTCGTATACGGATGCGATTGACACGGATTTCAACGAGTTCCGTGAAGCATGGGATGCCGTCAGGGAAGGGCACGTATCGACTGATTTCACGCGACTGTGTTATCTGAAGAATCTTGAACACGTGTGGCTCATGTCTCATTCGATTCGAAACACGGATTTGAAGGTGGTTACAACGGCTGATCACGGCGAAATGCTTGGCCCGGATCAGTGGGGGCACGTCAACGTTGAGGATAACCAGGATCGGGTCGTTCCGTTCCATGCGAATTGGGACATCGAGTTACCGGACCCGGAATCCGTTGGCGGGGCACCCTCGCATGACTGGACCGGTGCATTACCGGCATCAGGCCGGAATTTACCGATTGACGGTGAGTCAGTGATGGAGGGGGTGTCCGGGGCAGCGAAGGAAGTGAAGGCGCAACTGGCCCGACTCGGGTATTCTGAATTCCCGTGAGTACGGGGTTTGGAACGGCGTTTCCGGTTACTTCGCAGTGAGTATCGGAGTTTAGGTTTCCCACGCGATTTCACCGTTTAGCCCCGGTGGGAGCAGTGCTTCTATCTCGGCTGGTCCGACGCCGTCAGCGACGGCAACTGTTGACGGGTGGAACGTGTGGATATCGAGCCACCACGATCGGCAGGCCGGTGAACAGAACGGAACGGGTCGCTTGTCGATCCGGGCGAGCGCGGCAACTGGTTCGCCGCGTCCGGTCGGTCCTGTTGTGTACACTGGTTCGTGGCAGTACTCGCACGTAACGGTGATTTCCCACCCGTCACTGGTGTGTTCTTGCTGAATCATTCTGTCGCATTGTGTCCCGGGTCAGTGGTTGCCTCGGGCGTGGGGAGCTCGCCTGGCATGTCGTTGTTGGTGTTCTCGGCAGGGTCGAACAGTTGAATCGCGGTGTGGAGTGTGGTCCAGTCGTCGGTTTCCGCTGCGTCTCGCAGGCTTTCCGTGGGTGCTGCGAGTAACTGGTTGACGAGCGCATCTGCGAGATCACCGATTATCTCGCGCTGCTCGTTGGACAGGTCACTGTCACAGGCGTCCAGTCGGTCGTAGGCGTGCTGGAGTTGCTCGCGTTTCATGTGGGCCGCGCCTTGACGCATCCNGCTGACAACGGCGTCTGCCCGGTCACGCTTGTACTGTGTGAGTAACTCTTCGAACGCAGTGTCGATGAGGTGCTCGACGTCTTCGATAGCCTCGGCACGATCGTCGCGTGTCTGCTCAGTAATCTCTGTGAGGTCATCGAGGCGAACTGGCGTGATGTGAAACAGTTCGGCCGCGTCTTCCGCAAGGTCGGCTGGTTGCGCGATATCGATGATTGTAGTCGCGCCTACACCGGCCAAGTCGTCACGAGTGAGCACTGGCGTGTCACTTCCCGTGGCGGAAATCACGACGTCAACGTCGTCGAGGACTCCGGAGAGTTCGTCCAGCGTGACGGGCGTTGCACTGGTTTCATTCGGGAGTTTCGGGAGAACAAGTTCCGCGTTCGACCGCGTCCGATTAGCGATGGTGACGGCGTCAGTGTACCGAGCGGCGTGTTTCGCGGCTCTGATGGCGATATCACCGGCTCCGATGATGAGCACGGTCTCGTCAGCCAGGTCGTGAAAGTACCGGGCTTTCTGAACGGCAGCCGAGCTGATAGAGACGATGCCGTCGTTGATCTGCGTGTCCGTTCGGGCTTGCTCACCGACGCGGATGGCTTTCGACACGGCTGGTCCGAGAACATCGTTGGAGAGCCCGTTGCTCTGCTTGGCGTGGTGCCGGGCGGTTTTGAGTTGCCCGATGATGTGGTCTTCACCGGTCACGATGGATTCGAGACCAGCGCTGACGCGCATGAGGTGCGTGATAGCGTCTTCGTGCGTCAGCCAGTCAGCCTCTTCGGTGACGTCGTCCGTGAGCGGCGCGAGGTACGCGTTGAGCGCGTTCTCGGCTGTGTCCGTGTTCTCGGTCACGACGTAGGCTTCGACGCGACTGCAGGTGTGTAGAACAAGCGCTTCGTGGACGTCGGCGTGTTCGAGGAGTGTAGCGACCACGGTTTCTTGGCTCGTGACCGTTACCGGCTCGATCGCTGTGATGTCCGTGACGTTCTGGTGTGAGAGACTGACGCCTGTGATGATTTGGTTTGTATTCAACATCGCGGAGACTCCATATAGACCGGTGACTGATTCGGTTGGCCGTCGGTGTACATAACGTTAGAACACTTCCTCTACTAAACTTCTATGCGGAACGCGTTCACTGTCGTGCTACGCGTCTGGTTCCGGGTTCGGGTTGACTACCTCAGCGTCGGTCCCGTACCTGTTCGTTGCAAGGAGGAGTCCGAAGAGAACCTGGAATGCCCCACCAACCGGGACGTACGTGCCGGGGATACCACGCGTGCTGATCCAGATGCTCGCGGCAACGAACCCGATGCCGCTGGCGATGAGGAGCCCGCCTGCGACGTACCGGACTGGCATGCGTTCAACGACGGCTTCCTCACGGACGAACAGCGCGAATGCGAGCCCGATAGCGGCTGCGAAGATAACTGAACTAATCCCCCACAGAACGTACCCGGGGTACACGGCTGTGCCTTCCTGGAGTTGGATAGCTTGAACGAGATGGTAAAACCCGGAAAGCTCACTAGACCCGCCGACTTGGAGGAGTTGCCCGAACCACCACTGCCCGGTTGTGACTTGCCCGGCAATGTTAGTAGCTGCCGTGGAGATGTTCCAGGGGATCAGCGTACTGATTGCGATGAACAAAAATGCGATTGTGNCTTCGTACTCGTGGTTAACCCATCGACTCATGCATGCTTGTTTTTCGGGGCCTGTTGTAAAGGTAAGCAATTGCAATGAATCCTGCTGGTCGCGGGACTGGTCGTGCACTGGTTTACTGAACTTGTGAAAGAAACGCGGCGAGGGGGCGGCAGCGACGTGCTATNATGGTTGACCAAGCAGGAAACCCCGTCCCTTGGGGCGGGGAGGAA
>Ga0065698_100486_pt1 | contig 17053 bp, 19 predicted proteins | sample AntLakMe24m_30um_FD_59087 | JGI IMG/M metagenome (GOLD analysis project Ga0065698, IMG submission 59087) | Hypersaline microbial communities from Antarctic Deep Lake - 24m 3.0um v2 (version 3) | ecosystem: Environmental > Aquatic > Non-marine Saline and Alkaline > Hypersaline | place: Deep Lake... | reverse complement strand
TCGAGGAGAAAGCCTCGCGCTTCAGCGCGGGGAGGATGTCAAGTGATATGAAAAAATACGAGATAAAATATACGTACTAATTTATTTCTCTATTTTTAACCAACCACTACATTCTGGACAGAAATCACCACTTCTCCTATGATTTTCTTCATCTACAGAATTATAATCACAGTCTGTACAACTTACATTAACAGGATTTGATGGACTTTTAGAAATTAAATCATCTCCATTACCGTCGTTTGTTCTATTTTCATTTTGTTTCAAAATTATTACGCCTTCGTCTTTCGTTGTACTTATATTTTTACGTTGATGATTTTTATTTTTTTCATCACTAACATCTTTGTGATATATTCTTTCGTTAGACTTATTTTCTGATGTATCTAAATTATCCGTTTCACTATCTGATACATCATCAATATCCGTAACACGTTCATTTTTTTGTTGTTCTTGTTCTTCATTATTTAAATCTTCATCATATTCCCCCGGTTCGATAATCGTTCTAACACGGTCTTCTTTTGTATGTCCACATCTACTACATTCTGTTGTTTGTATTTTAACGGATATTTTTTGACCGTTTCGTTCTTCTATTTCTTTCCTTGTTGAAACATTTCCATCCTTATGGTCGATTAATTTGCATAGTAGTGACATTGTTTTATAATACTTATTATACATCCTTAATAAGAATATGGGGTATTTTTATAATTTTCTTATTTTGTATAGTAATTTTACCGTTCTATCCGTAATGTTTATGTTTGAGCGTTGTATATAACTATATAAGACCTATTTATGGTAGTCAAAGATACATCAGATAGATACGAAGATGATGATTTAATACCTTCATTTGAGGATAATAAATCTAATATTATTGAAGAAGACATTAATCGTTCAAAATGTATTGCAGAAGTTCTCATTGAATTTGAAAATAAAATCGTACCGAAGATGTTAGAATTAGGTTTGATGAAAGAGATTGCAAAATCTCGTTCAAAACCATATTATAATGACTCAGACCAAACAATGACGGCTCATATTTTACCGGGGGTTGAAGTGATGGCTGATGTAGTTGAAAAATCTGATTCAATTAATGAAAATGATTTTAGAAAACTCGTTTCCTTATGGACAATTCATGATTTACATAAACTTATAGATAACTCCATAGAAGAAACGTTTGAAATCAATGTAGATACCGTTAAATCATGGGTCAATAAACTTGGATTAGATGAATTTTCGAATGATGAATTAGATATTAATGATTTTCATTCCTGTGTTGTAGCATTACATAACAGTAATAATTCAAAATTAGATGATTCAACTAGTCAATTTACCTACCTTAGACCTCATTTGAGGTTAGTTGACGCGATTATGAGTATTAGTTCACCAGATGATTTTATAACGGGTGGTGAAAAAGCAATTGGTGCAGTATTTGGAACGAAAGATGAAGTGTATGTTCCAGCATCTCATTCTATAGATATGGGTGATTCTATTATTAGAACAATACTAAATAAATCACTTGAAAAAGAACTAACAAATCTTGGTCTTAAATCAATTGACTTTAGAGAAAATGGTGTACTATATGCTAGGTCTGAAAATTCAGCGTATGGGAATTTACATGATATGTTAAATAGAGTAATTGACAGATTTATACTTAATCTTCGTGATGCATACCCAATATTTAGAAATCAAGCTTTCCTTGGCGGAGATATTAGTTCAGGTGACTCACTTAGAGGAAATTGGTATATGCCAACAGTATATGATATTACAAATTTATCTAAATTATGCCTTAATCAAACGGAGGTTATTCAGCGTATTGTTCAAGCATCTGTAGAACAACAAAATAGACCGTGGAATATGTCTGAAGATTCTAAAAGACAAATTGAAACATTGAGTAATAAATTAGATATTAAAATACCCGAAAGTTCGTTTATTGAAGGTATGGCTACGCTTGTTCATACCGTCTATCGTGAAATACTACCAGAATTAGTTGACGAAGAAAGTGAATATGCGTATGAAAGAACACTAGAATCTGCTATTATTCATGTATTCGGAGTTAGCGAAGATACGCAAAATATAATCGCAGACTCATTAGAAAATGACATACTTAACTCATCAATAACAGGATGGTCGTATAAATATCTAATAGCACATGATTTACATAAAAGATATACAATGAAACTTTCTTCTAAAGAACGCCAAAAAGTTTTAATTGAATTAATATCTACAAGATTATCAGATTTCGAGGCGTGGGAAAATTATGGTGAAAATAATAATAGTAAAATAAAGAAAGAATTATATATTTTATTTGCATCTAAAATTAAATTAGATGGTAAAACTTTAGGGGATTATCCATCCATAAAGTTGTTTGACTATATTGATAGTAATGGTGATACAAATAAATGCGCTATTTCAAATAAACCTACAAAACAAGATGCAAATTCACCGGATTTGCTTTCTCATAGAAATATAGATGTGTTAAATGTCCCATTTGTTACCGAAAATAATGACGGTGAATTTGAAATGATTCATCTAAATAACGTTCTTTCAAGAAAACCGTTATCTGTTCTATCACAAATATCACTAAATATTAGGGCTGGTCAGTTCCTTCATTATGATAATGTTGAAGATACGAATTCATTATATGTCACAACGCACCCTGTAGATTCGATATCTGTAGCATCACAAGTTAGATTTAATCGTATATTACAATACTTGAAACGTGAAATGTTTAGTGGGGATGATAGTTCTATTGGATTATATGACGTTGCAAATAATTATGAAGAAATTATTGGCGATTCATTATCTCAGCCATCAGGTGTAGATGCTATTCTAAATCGAGAACATGTTTTCGATATTGGGACCCGAATGGATGAATCTAGTAGTAAACTCACGTTACCTAACAATAAAGAATCAACACTCGTTCGTGGTGCTGTTTGCGCGACGATAGCTTCAATTATGAGTGGTGTACGTGTTTGTATTACAAAACACCCACAGCTTCACATGAATCATCCAGATAACAAAGAATTAGTGATTTACGGCCCAGAGTTATCTATGTTTAAAAATATTATTGGAAAAAACACAGATATAACTACACTACCACAACAATTAGAAGTTATAGAAAGAATTGTAAAAATGAGTGATAATATTGAATCTCCAAATTTGACTCTTGAACAATACAATAATATTTGTCAGCAGGATGATGATATAACAGTTGTGCCGGGTTCAATTATATATAATCAAATTATGCATAATTTTGATTCACCTGAAGCGTCTATTTCTGCTGCAAGAGATGCCATTAATATTGACGCAATAGCTGGTCAGAATAATGAATTTGCACGAGATGTATTACAATCAAGCAAAAAACTTGGAGATAAACTTGGAAAAATACTCCCTAATAGTGATGCAATGTTATCTCATGCTATTATGAATATAGTGTATGATACGCTGTTTACTATGGAAAGTATTAATAACACAGATGACGTAACTAAAAATGTAAAGAAATGTCTAATGAATATTACAGAGCTTAATATTGAGACAGAAGATGTAGTGAAAGGTGGTTCTATTCAAGAATTTGCTGAAGAAGTCTCTAACGTGTGTGAGGTTATAGAGAGTGGACCAGAAAGTTTCAATAATATTAGACAACAGCTAATAAGCGGAACCGTCGTTCGTTCCATGATTTATGCGACAAACCAAGGAGATAAATAACGATGAGCAAACATAATGAATTCAAAGTCGAAATAGATGGTATTGCACTCAAACAAGACGTTGATGAAGTAGACAATTGGCTCCCTGAAGTTGAAGGACAGCCACAATATCCACCATACAAACATCAAGTGGAAACGAGAGACTTGATTGAGAATGTTAAAAAATTTATTGCAACAAATTCAACTGTTACAGGAGGTGGAAAAACAGAGAGTTATGCTATTCCGGTAATGAATAATGATTTATTTACAATTGTTTTATTCCCTACAAATGCTTTAACCACAGACCAGATGCAAAGTATTACAAATTTACGTGATAATTACTACGAAGATAAAGATGTGTATATTAAACAATTAACAGCAGATAGTATGCAAGACTATCGTGAAAAACAACGAAAAAAAGGAAACTTATCACAAGCTTCACTTCGAAACGGGGAACAAATTAGACAATCTCTTATACAAGCACAGAGAAATGATGGACCATCATTTATTCTAATGAATCCAGATATTTTTACGGAAATTCTTACAGACAGTTATGGTTCTCCAGTTAAACAACACTTAAAAATGGCAGATATGGTTGTTGTAGATGAATTCCATAATGCAAGACCAAAAGGTAAATATACCTTAATTCTCCATATGGATAAACTATATCACCAAACAGACGACAAATGTAATTTGAAAAAATTTATATTCCTTAGTGCGACACCAGATGAAAAATTGAGTAAACACTTAGAATCAAAATTTGGATTCTCAGATGATGATATTTATTATCATATTGACTCTAAAGATGACTGTAAATCAATTTCAGAACTTAGTTTATCTGATTCTGAACCATACAACCCCGTTATGCCAAAGGTAAATACAACTTTTGTTGGAGCAAGAGCGTTTTCAACAAAAGATAAAATATTATCTAAGGATTATTTTTCAAGGATTACCGATTTTGTTGATTCTTCTGGTCGCTCAATTATTATTCTAGATAGTATATCAGAAGTGAATGATGTTTATCTTGCTCTTAAAGAGCATTTACCGCATTTAAATATACAAAGAGTAACTGGGTTAACGTCCAAAGGTACACATAATAAACTTCAAAATTCAGACGTTTTGTTAGGAAATAGTACGCTTGAAGTGGGTGTAGATATAGAAAATGTTGAACAATTAGTATTTACTGGATTTAATGCGTCTAGTTTTATGCAAAGATTGGGTCGGTTACGAGCAGAACCGGGTAAAATTGAAAAAGCAGCCGTTTGCTTTACAAAACCAGATGCGTTAGAATCTTTTAAATCATTTAAAGAACTAGAAACGCCATCAGTTCCTCGTGATTTATTGCATAGCACTGTTAATAGACAATTAAGTAAAGAAGCAGATGTAAGTATATACCGTTCATATTTCACACCGATTGAATTTTATCATTCTATCATAAACGAAGCAGAAAATATGACGAATGGTAATGAATATAAAAGAGATATGTCAAAACTTGTTATAAAACATTGTTATGAAGATGCAGAACATGAAATGAGACAATCTGATGTTCAAAAATTATGGCAATTAGCTCAAACACAATTTGGGAAAGCTATGCAATCCTATCGTCAATCATCTATTACGGCATTATTATATGATGAAAGAGATGAATGTGTAAAAACATATCCTGTTGCAAGTCTTCTTAGATTGGGAGATGTTGAATTCCTCACAGAATCAGAATTCGACCACAGATTAAAATCTGTAGGTATTGATGACCCAAGTCTTTACGACGGTGAAAAACAATACGTTCATGCATACGCATGGTTAAACGGTTTCCAATCTGGAGATATATTACGAAATCCGCATCTAGCTCCAACAGACCAAATTCAGCATATGATTGGTCAAGACCCTAAGGAAAGATACCCTATACTTGTACGTGACGTAGAATATACTGTGGAAAATAACGGTGAATTAGAGGGTATCAGTAAATTAAACAAAGAATTACATAAAAATCTACAAGGAGAAGATAGCTCAGATATTGTTGGGTATGTTACGGAAGGCCATCCAGCACAAATTCAATCAATATATGATTTAGATGATTTCTTCTTTACAAACCCGATAGCAAATATGAATGGGAATTATACTATGGCAATTGGTGAAAATGCACAATATCTTTACTGCCACGTTCAAGAAAATATTAGTGCTGCGGAAGCATTGTATAGAAAAGCTAATCTCTAATTTATATTGCCACGAATAAATCCTAAACCCACCAGAATTGTAAAGTATAAAATACCAAATATAGAGCCTATAGATTTTTTAATATCATTTCCTCGAAATATGGATTTTATATGGTGTGGAATTTTATCAAAAAACAAATATTTCAAATAATTACCTTCTACATCTAATTCAGAAGGATAATCCTGATTTGACATAATTGCTTTTGTTATTCCTTGTAAATATGCTCTTTTACTAAGCCACTTGAGTGTCGTTTGATGTTTTCCTACCGTATGCTTAATCAAAGCATTTTCAGCATAATACATACCTCTCCCATATTCATTAAATATTCGAATTCCTAACTCTGATTCTTCACCCTGTAAGTTGAAACCGTGGCTTTTTCCTAATTTAGAATTAAAACCATCAATTCTATCAAATATTTCTTTTTTGTATGAAATATTACATCCAAACGTATTGCGAACAATTGTTCCATCTTTGGGGTGTCCATCATGAGTTACGCCAACAAGCCAAAGAAAAGAATCAGGCAAATACCATGGTCGTGTACCTATCCAATTTGGTTCAGCTTTACCTCCTACAGCAATTATTCCCTCATCCTTAGCATAAATTTCACCGATATTTTTGAGCCAATTGTTCTCTGCGGTAGCATCACTGTCAATATATGCTATCACATCACCGTCAGCATATTTAATACCTTCATTTCTTGCCTCAGATATACCTCCACCTGAATTTGATATTTGTATAATAGAAACGTTTGATATATCACTGTGAGATTTTCTTATTTTTTCCGTTAATTCGTCACCCTCCGTAATAGCGATAATATCAAAAGTATCATAATCTTGTTCCAATACACTATCTATAGATTTTCTAAGATATTCTAATTCATTAATATCGTAAGCAAGTATAATTACAGATATATGTGGATAATCCATTATTTTTTATTACAACTAATATAATATAAATACCACACCAGATAATATACAACATAAGTCGAAATCAATACATTTTAATACAAATAGACTAAATATACATATATGAACCGAACATACCTTTGGAAATACATTGTGACTGTTGTACCACTTGCTATTTTTGCCGCTATTTTTGTTTCCCTTTCTATTCAAATTTTTGGTTCTAGCTTTTTTACNGAATTTATGTCTATCTTTATAGTTTTTGTTCTATGGAACCGTTTCGTAGATACACCTTATCTTAAAGAATGGAGACAGTCTGCATTGGATTAAAATTGTGTAATATTAAATCCCTGTTTGATTGCTATGTTGTGCATCNTCATGGTCATTATATNCCGATTCTGCTGGCTCATCTAATCTCTGGAAAGTTATCTGAACAATTTTATCGCCGGGATGCAATCTCTTTGTTTGTTCAGACCTATTTTCAACACCTAATACTAATACACCAGAATATCCGGGGTCAACAACACCACTAGTTACAGTAATTCCTTCTAAAGCCCGACTCATTAATTCTTCTGTACTACCATGAATATAGTCTGGTAATACTAATGATTCTACAGTATGTAACAAGTAGAATTCACCCGGTTCAAGTACAATTTCTTGAGCCGTAGTATCATGTGCATCAAATACTTCATTTGTTGCTGGCCTCTTATAATCTGAACCGACTGTTAAGTCTAAACCTGACGGGGATAATCTGTCTTCTATTATGCCAAGGTCTGTAACTTTTAATTCTTTTTCTTCAATTAAATTCTGTATTTGTTTGTCTGAAAGCATTATATACATATCTTAGTATTAATAGCGTTTAAATGTTTATCAAAATATTTTACATTATAATCAAAGTACAAATATATTATTCAGAATAGTCCAATAATATGATAAGACAATATAACAAACATTATGAATAATAAACATAATATAATATAATAAATAAAGGATATTATATAAGAAAATACATGACTTGATTTAAACGCAATCTTTATTGAACTGAGTATATTATCCCCATCGGAATCTTGAACAGGAATTAAATTTATAAATTGACTAAATATGATAAGATATAATGTAAGTGCTAAACTATCTGTAGATATGTTTGTATATAAAAGTAAAAATATAATTATACCTATTGGGAGTAATCCAAAAAGAGGTCCAAATAATGATATTATTATATTTTCTGTAGGGGTTTTTGAGCTAGATGAATATACAGTTGGTCTATTAAATAGTGAAAATTTAATATTTGTAACATCTTTTTTGAATAATTTATTTGCAATGTAATGACCGTATTCATGGAATAATATAGTTATAGATACAAATACAAATGGTATATATCCTACATAAATTATAAAAAGAACAGATATAACTATAAGTGATATAATAGACATCCGTTCTTTTTTTGATATGGGTTTGTATTCCCATATTGCTTTTTCCCAAAATTCGAACATAATTAAGTTAAATGATTTGTAAGTATATAAGTTTTAAACTTATACATTAATTCTATATTAGTATCAGACTATATTTAATACCGTTTCTAATACTAATTCTAATGCTTCAGATATATGTTCGGGTTCTAAACCTGTTCTTTCCATAAATTTATTTATAACCTTTGATGCTCCGCTTGTAACAGCATCTGCAGCAACACGTTCAATTATACCTGCTGCAATACCTGATAAAGCTAACATAACTTCCCATGAATAAATTGAATTACTACCGTTTGCTTCCTGTATTTTCTTATCAAATTCATCAAAATGACGTTGCATAAATATATCAACACCAGTATCGATAATTTTTTCACAGAATGTATGTATCTCTGGTTTTGATAATCCTGAAGACCAATCACTCTTAGAATTCTTTAATGTCTGAAAGATTAATGGATGATAGAAACTTGTTTTCTTGTTTACTTCGTATTCAATATGGTTTCTTAGTTTCCTTCGACGTTCTTGTCTACTATCACCTTTGTCGGTACTATCTGATACCTTTTGTACAATTTCATCCATATCTGTATTTTTTTCAATTTCTTCAGAAATTAAATTCTCAGCATAATCCATATCTTTCGTTAAAGATTCATATTCTTCTTCATCCGTACAAGATTCATCCTCTTGCACGTTTTTTATAAATTCAAGCATAGGTATATTTTAATAATATCAGATATACCCTATATTTATTACTCTTTTTGGAAAAAGACTATTATAACGATAGGCATAATATTATTTATGGATATTGAATATAAGTCTAATCCTGATTCTATAAATAAAGAATATAATAAAATAATTGATAATATAAGTAACGAAAATAAAGAATATGAATGTATAGACAAGGTTGTTTATAAAGATGAATTTCTTCTTGTATTTTCAAATGAAAAACCTAACGCATTAGAATATAATACGCTAATATCAAATATCATTATAGATTCATCTGATAGTAATATAGGTTTTATAACTTACAATACCGAAGATGGTAATAGAAAATATGCTGCAGAAATAAGAGAAAATTTTGATGACCCTATTAGTTATATATCAATATATATACAGAAATTAAACGTTGATGAAAATATTGAATTAGATGTAAGAGAAATATATGATTACATATCAGATGATATTATAAATAGATATGATTCTAATTTATTAATAGCTTGTTTAATATCAATCGTAGCAGAACATAATGGTACAGAAATACATAATGATAGTATTTCAGAAATTGTTAATAAAGAAAGTGCNGAAATAAATTATTGTAGAAATGAGATTATATCTGATTTAGAACAAAATTAAATCACATCAATAAACTTATAGCTGTTGAAACCCTACGAAAAAATATGGTAGATAAGATTACAATACAAAATGTTCCTGTTGTTAAGACAAATAATTCATGGGACGATACGATATCCATCGAAGAATCAAATATGGTACATAATATAAAAACAAATACCATAAATGGTAATATTAAATTATCTTGTTCTGGAGAAAGAAACCAACATATATTTGTTGAATTTACAGTCACGTCAAATAAAGATAATCGCTGCGTATTTAATGACGTTCAAAAATTAGAATTTAAGAATGGAATTAAGAAATTAAATGGAATAGTATTACATCCTGATTCTGAATCNAATACAGAACTAACGCTTGAAATTAATGAAAAGAGATAATTTTTATTCTAGTATTAGATTTTTAATCTCAGACTTAGATGCGGATTCATCACCAAGTAGTAGATGAGCATCGTAAATAACGTCAGTCAATTCGTCAGAATCCATATTTTTAAACAGTTTTCTATCCAAGGCTTTTTCAACAGAATTAGATACGCCATCATCTGAATTATATACATCTCGGATTGCACGGAGTCTCGGCTTCCGAACATTAATATTATACTCGTTAGCATTACTATTAATATTCTTAAGGCTATATTCATCAACAGTTTGTGTTAATTCACAGATTGTTGACTTATTAAAATGTTCTGTATGATATTCTTTATTTGGAAAAATATTATATATATTTCTCATTTGACCTGTATATGTACCGTCACCACTAGAACCTACATTCGTAATGAGAGCGAAATCACCATTTGTAATATCTTCACCATCAATATACCGTTCAGCAATTTCTCCGATATGCCATGCTAAATCAACACCATCATATTCTTTCCGAATATTATCAATTTCAATAATAATTTCTTTATATTCCGAAAGAAAATTATTAATCTGTTCTAGCTGTTCCTTTGAGAATGCATATTTACTTTCACCCCGATTGTCAGATACAGAAACTTCTGTACCCCACGGCGATTTAGCAATATTCACACCCACAGAACCTTCTTGAATTAAATTTGCAAATTCTCGTGATTTATTCATTATTCATCACCTTCTTTTTTTCCAAATCATCCGTTGTCTTAATTCGCTTCTCATTGAAGTCCAGAATCTCTTTAGATGCTCCCAAATCCTGTAGTTTTTCTGTAACCCAATGGTCGATAACAGCGTCAACCCCCCAATCGGTAAACAATTTCTCTTGCTTCTGTTCAAAAGCATCTCCACGCAGTGTTTCTTTTGCGTTAACGAAAGCAGGCCATGCTGTATTCACATTGAGTCTTAGACCCTCTCCATCAGAGATAGGCTGAATGAATGCTTTTCCACCGTCTGGATTCGTGAAAGGACTTACTTCACTAATAAACTCTACCGAACCTTCTGAGTTTTTATCACTTTCGTCTTTTGTACTCGCATCTTCAAATTCACCAACAATGAAAGTCGTTTTTGATGTATCTTTAGTCTCAATATTTTCTTCACCGTCAATATATCCACTAATCTCTGCAGAGAATACATACTTACCCATTTCATCACACGTAAAGATATCTATAATCTGTTCCAATGGTTCATTTTCAACTAATTCTGTAATAATTGATGGAACTTCATAAACAATTTCATCTTCAGTCTTATTTCGAACTTGGATGTTAGAAATCTCATACATATCATAATCGAGAGTGTTTTGTGGATTTACTTCAATACCAAGAGAAATATCTTCACCAACTTCAACATTATATTTGTCCGTTTTGCATCGGAGGAAGGATAGTGAAGTCACAGATGGTGGTGATGAAGGAGATGGTCCTGTCCCTGTTCCTGAACGCGTAGACTTGGAGAACGTATCAAATGCATCTGTTGTACCCAACAATGAATTAACATTGTTCTGGACTGCGTTAAGAAGCTCTGTCTTTTCTTCTGTAGTATAATTATCCTTGAAGAACGCATCATGAACATCATACACTTTAGACTGAATGTTTGTCTTCGTCCCTGTTCGAGATAGTTGAATATCATCATGAGCGTTATTTTCAAGTGTCGTCCCATCTTTTCGTGGACGACAAATGTCACTTGCATCACACCAACCAAACATCTTCGTTGGGTTCTTCGTTGATGGAATACCACGCGGTTCATACCAATCAACCTTCATAAATGGATAACCAAGATAATCATTACCCTTGAAAAGCATAACTCCAGTCCATGGTGGTTCATCATCCATTTTCGTAGCATCAATCATAGTGAAATCTAGAACCTTATGTTCCTCACCATGATAAGTGAACGGCTCTAGTTCTGATTCTTCACAGAGTGCATATTCCTGTCGAAGTTTATTAAGGTCTGGTGCTTCAGGAGTATGCGTTTCTCCATCAATAGTATATTCAATATTAACCGAATCATCATTGAGTAGTGGTGCAAAATTCTCAACGAGAGTCGGTTCAATAGTATCCCAATCAGAAAGGTATGACATATCATCATCACGAACACCGTGAATCCGGTAGCATGTACCCTTATCACCGGAGCCAAGGGAAGGCTCATCGAGAGTTTGAATTGTATCATACATTCCCTCAATGTTCACACTAGATGCGAAGACACCAGTTGTATGATTCGTTTCAAGCTCTGCCCACTCACCACAAGACATAATGACCCAAAAGCCACGCCCGTACGAACCAGCACCATTACCGTCTGCCTTATCATCTGATGGATTATCAATAGCAAGAAGATTGTTATGGAACGTGTCAAAATCCATACCTCCGGCATTATCTCGAATCATAAGTTCTTTTTCGACAGTATCTACGATAAATTCAATCGTCAGGTCTTGTTCATTAGGGAGGTTGCCTTGAAGACGGTTGAAACCCCACCCATCTGTAGAATTCTGAATTGTCTCACGAAGAAGACCAACCCACGGCTGATTATAATCTGAACGGATTCGTTTAATTGAATTTGCCGTATTTACCTTTGCTTCATTGTCAAACTTTTGTTTGGATTTTGTTCGGTTCATCCTTATCAGATACTAGGAATGTACTAGTAATAAAGATTGTGATTTTGTTCTATAAATAACCGGAGGGAGGGCTAATTTATCCTATATATACAACAAAAACGACAGATATCTATTATATATAATCCAAATTTAGTATAAACTGTTGTATTAATTAGTAGAAAAATATATAATATGATTATACGAAATACCTATATTACCTATTAAATTACAGAGAATCGAGGAGAATGCCTGACCCTATAACGAATCCACTTAAAGATAATAAAAAATTTCTTTTTTTTTCATTATAATATATATACATATAGAAACATTAAAAGTTTAAGTGTCTTAATGCATAACCAATAATATTATAACCGTTGTTTTCTAATCATTAAATATGTACGAAAATATATTATTACCTATCGACCGGGGATATGATAGCAACGAAAAATCAGCAAAAGAAGCAATTAAATTTGCAAAAGCATTTGGCAGTAATATTCATGTACTATACGTAAAAGTTTACCAAGATAATCGACTTAAAAATAAAGAAGAAATAGAACCAATCGAAAATATGAGACATTTCTTTAAAAACCAATCCCAAATTAATAATATTAATTATATTGTAACAGAAGGAAAGCCAATTGATGAAATATGTAATTTTGTAACGGAAGAAAATATTGACTTAATAATAATGGCAACGCATAGTAGAGGATGGTTAGGTAAATTTACGTTAGGAAGTTTAACAGATGAAACCATTCAAAATGCGTCGTGTCCTGTTCTTACAATGACACATGATATCTAATTGATACACAGCATGAATAAAAAGATTATAGTAGAAATTAAAATGCAAAATTAAGTTCCGAAATTAAATCTTCATTATTATCACATTTACTATTTAAGTCATCTTCGTCAGAAAAATTATACGGTATATTTTCGTTATCTTTTAACGGAACGANACGTAATTTACCATCCGTTTTCTCTACGTGCGTATTGAATACATCATCTAAATTTTCGTATGAATTAACGATTCCAATATAATGAAACTGCTTGTTTATTTCACCATCTATTTCGGGTCTTTCATATAATCCAAACTGTACCATATATATTATTGTGTATTTTATGCTTAAATAACTATTCATATAAAATATAACTATTAATAATAATTAATATATAAATAATATCTAAAAATAATTATAAATAATAATTAATTCAATAGGTTTGCGAAACACTTTAACAATTATTAAACATATAATACATACATGCCAAAAATAACTAAAAATGATATAAAAACCATTTCAACACAACCTAGAGTCGGTGAACAAGTAATTATTGATGATTGGCATACCCTACTTCGACTTGAAGACCATAAATGGATACATTCATTTGAAGGATTTGATGAGGGTGAGTGGATTGCACCACTCACGTCTCGTGGCCAAGAAATCATAAACCAATATGAACAACATGATTCAAAAGAAATTAAAGATGTAGACGAATTTCTTAATCCAATAACCGCATAGAAATTTAGGTTTATATACATATACATATACTGATGGTAGATAATAAACCAAATACATTAAAAATGAATTACAGACCTAATTATTTTGAACTTCAAAAACAACCTGACGAATCCTACATCAGTGAAATTAATACATGTGTAGATTCTTCCCTAAAATCAACGATTAAGAAGTTCAATAAAAATGGTATTGAAACATTAGATTCTTGTTCTGGTGTGGTTAATGACCACTATAATACTACTTCATTCCGTAAAGAAATACCCTATGAAGAATTTATACCGTTTACTACATTGGAACCATTTATACATACAAAAGCCACATACCATACACCAACATATAATGGATATAAATATATAGATGAATTCTATAAAATCAATCGTGAATGTACAAGGGTATCTGTCCTCCATAATGATAAAAAATATGAAACACGAATAAACGTAGATTATGTCTCTGAAAAAGAAGTAGATGAATCATTTTATATATTTAACATAGAACACCCACAACTAATGATAATCAAGAACAAATGTAGTAATTATAAAGAATATGATACCGTAATTACGAAACATATTATCGAACTAGGGAATATAATAGATGAAACCACCAAATAAATTAAGTAATAAATATAACAATATATTCAAAATTTAAAACAATTAATTATTACCCAAATCAACTTTATCAACAAAACCACCTGTATTCGGATNTCCTGAACCAGAATTACTATTTACTTGAAAAACATCAGGGATACCANATAAATTAAACGATTGATTCGTTAATACGGTTGTTCCATCGACGGATATATCTAATGTTTCTGCGCTCCAATCTATATTAATAAATTCTATATGATAATATCGTTTTGATACAGATGACCCTGAAACCAATTCAACACCATTTCCTCGAACGCCTGTACTACCCTGACTTGATACCGTACCCAATACTTTGTGTGGGTTACAATAATATATACCCNTACTATCTGTTCTGAAATATAAACAGAATACGGCGTTTCCGTTACTGGAATCAGCAAATACAACTTCATTATTTACATCTTCAGGATATAAATACATAGAAAATTTATTATATTTCCCACTATCATAACTTATTTCATAATATTGTTCTGTTTGATTGTTTGAAAATGATATAGCATATTCAGACTCATTAACTGTTGGTGATGTGGTCGTTGAAAAATACGATGAATTCCCCGTATATCCAGAAAGATTCCCATCTTCTTCTTGGGATATTCCACTATTAGGCATACTATATACATCAACAATTAAATCTTCGGATTCACTTTCAATATCTATTGTATATGTTTTACCAGCACCATCACTTGGTGGAGACCATGTAAACTTTTTCATATCTTTAACATCGATGTTATTTAAGTTTTGGAGTGTACTATTTTCTGCAATATTTAATATTTTTTCTAATTCACTGGTATCATCTGAAACACTATATGTTAATTCTAACGTATCATCAACATGCATTGATATATTCGGCATTATAATATAATAACGTACAGTAATAGTATCAATTAATCTCACTTACAGTGTTGTTAGTGAGAATATTGGACCATACGTAGAACTAAACGTTGTTTTACGTTGTTTTAGAAATAGACTCAAGTCTAACGAACCTAGTCAATACAATTAAACTTTACAACAACGTAAAGTCAACTTGTATAACTTCGGTAATTTGGCTTGATTTTCCCCTGTTTTGGGACCTCGGTAACAGAACCCCACTAACAACACTGTTAGTGAGATTCGTTGATATCCATACAAAAGTAAACACAGTATAAAAGAGTTTTGTTTAAATATTTTGAATTATATTATACTTGTTCAATATCATCCACCCAAGTTGTAACATTTGATGCACATTGTGTTCTAATTTCATACTGACCTTGGTCCCACTCTGTATCTGTAATTGAAAGTTTATTTGAAATCCAACTAGTATCTACAGATATTACTCCATCACTAGAACTATCCCAATCAATTTCAACCCACTCCCATGAATTCCGTGGTGGTGAAACACCGGCATTATCTGATTTTACATATGAGTCATCAGACCTTTTTCGAATAATCGTATCATTTTTATCAAAATGTGAATAAAATTCATATAGGTTTGAACTATCTTGTCTCCCAAATCTGAAATAAAATCGACCACGACTATCTTGATTACCTCTATAAAAATAAACACGGAATACTTTTCCACGATAAACGTCTTCTGATTGTACTGTACTTGCGACTAAAGAATCGTGAGAACCACTTCCTGACGTTTTCATTTCTAATGAATAGGTTCCATTTCTAGGTCTATTAGTGGTAACATCCATTGAACCACCACCACTATTGAACGTATAAGAATCTAGATTTCCAGTTTCAAAGTCTTCTACGACTACATCAATGGCTTCTGTTACACTTATACTAACCGTGACTACATTCGTTTCAACCCATACACCATCACATTCTAACTCAATTTGAATATTAATATCTAATATGTCATCAACAGATAAATTTTGACTGGAAACATTTACTTCAGAACTATTCGTTAAATCAATAGGTCCAATATTATTAGATATGTCATTTATTCCATCACCTGTATCTAATGTTAATTCAANCNNATAGGTNTAACTTGTGCTAATGTGTTTCCTATTCCTGCCTTGATTGTTATTGTTAATGGATTACTTATATCAATATTAGATGTTTCAACGTTGAATTTACTGATATTTAGGTTTATTGCTGGAGAATCCCAATTTTCTGGTAATGATTGTATTGAGTTAAATTCAAATGAGGTAGCCATTGCAGATTGAGATAATAAGTGAATTCCAAAAAAGCTAGAACCTACCGTTGCTAAACCTGTATTTGTAACAAATTTACGTCTATTCATTTTATATAATATTGCGGTACAACCCTATATTATTAACGCATGATAGTTACGGTTTTTTCTATTTCAGGCATATTATAAAATAT
>Ga0065698_100922_pt1 | contig 17213 bp, 19 predicted proteins | sample AntLakMe24m_30um_FD_59087 | JGI IMG/M metagenome (GOLD analysis project Ga0065698, IMG submission 59087) | Hypersaline microbial communities from Antarctic Deep Lake - 24m 3.0um v2 (version 3) | ecosystem: Environmental > Aquatic > Non-marine Saline and Alkaline > Hypersaline | place: Deep Lake... | reverse complement strand
CACGAAACAGCAGCCGCCAGCACGTCCGACATGGGTACAGCACTCTGGTGGGCATGCAACGACCTGCGCCGCCACGATACCGCCGCACTCGCAGCCGTCGTCGGCGCCGACCGCCTGCTCCCTGATTCAGAATCCCGCTCCCTGCGCTTCTGCTCGTCACGTTGTTCCGTGTGAGAATGTTCGCGCAGGGCGACTCGGGCCACCAACAGTTTGAGGTGTCCGAGGAGCTTAACGACCAGGAGTTTGTCACACTCACACACATGACATGCAATACACGGCCGGAGAACGCCCCCGAGGCTGGTGGGGCGCAGGCAAGCAATGGGATGGACTGAGTAACTGCGGGCAAGGACGTATCAGACAAGTCACTATTCCGTAAAGACTGATCTCCTCGTAGATATCTTCAGCCTCGATTTTAACACTTTTTCCAAGGCTAAGTCCCCTTTCCTCGTCAAGTGAGTTGGCGAGAAAGTTAAGAGCCCGTCCTCGTGGATTGCACCGTCTGCTTGCCGCGAGGTGTGTGGAGCGTGCCATCCGAGAGGTCAACCTTCCCGGCCAACTCCGCGAGCGTCGCCTCGTCCAGTCGTCTGTTGCAATGCAATGCAATTCTTGCCAATTTATCAATTGGTTTCGACTGTCAAAATTTCCGTCCCATATCCAGGACATAATCACTTACTGACTACCGGGAACAAGACTTAAGACCTATTTAGACAAATACCGTGTATGGACAGGGAGACGGCCGAGCCCACAGTCGACCAGCACTCCGACGAAGCGTCGGAAGCCTGGATCGCAGCACACCAGGACGTCGCGGCCCCGAGCGAGTACTCTCACGAGTTCGTCTGGGACGTCACCGGCGACGCCGAGGGGCCGTTCGTGACTGACCTCGACGGCAACGTCCTGATGGATTTCACGTGCCACATCGGCGCCGCGCCGCTCGGCTACAACAACCCAAAGATACTGGATAAACTCCGGGAGTTCGACCTCGTCGACCCGCTGAAGATTGCGGGCCAAGACTTCTACTCCGGGAGCGGCACCGTCGACGACCCAGAGTTCCCCGGGTCGACCCAGCTGATGCAAGAGCTCACCGAGCGGTCCAGCCAGTACGGCATGGACACCGTCTTCCTCTCGAACTCCGGCGCGGAGGCCATCGAGAACGCGATGAAGATGGCCTACGACTACTGCGACGCCCCGAAGTACGGCATCACGTTCACGGGGGCGTTCCACGGTCGCACCTTCGGCGCGCTGTCGGTGACGAGAGCGAAAAGCGTCTACACGCGGAAGTTTCCGGAGCTGGCAGGCATCCGAGAGGTGCCGTTCTGCGCCTGCGAGGGCGACTGTACGTGCGGGTTCTGGACGGGCGGCCAGTCGCGGCTGGAGACCCTCCTCGGATCGGGCGGCCACGTCGACCCGAACGAGGTCGCGTTCCTCGTGATGGAACCGATTCAGGGCGTCGGGGGCTACCGGTTCCCGAGCGACGAGTTCGCGCGTGAGGTCGGCCGCGTCTCCGAGACGTACGACATCCCGCTCATCGTGGACGAGATCCAGACCGGCATCGGTCGCTCCGGGTCGATGTGGGCCTCGGACTACTACTCGTTCGAACCGGATATCATCGCGGCCGGGAAGGCGCTGCGTGTCGGCGCTACGGTCAGCCGCTCCGAGCTGTTCCCCGACGAGAAGAACCGCCTCGGATCCACGTGGGGCGGCGGCGACGTCGTCGCCTCGATGCAGGGTGCGTTCACGCTCGAAGCAATCGACGAACACGACCTGCTCTCGAACGCGGAGAACCGCGGCACACAGCTCGTCGAGTCTCTCGACACCCACCACGACTGCGTTGAGGACACCCGCAACCTCGGGCTGCTCGCGGCGGTCGACTACGACACCAAGGAACGGCGCGACGCCGTCGTGGCGGCGGCCCTGGACCGCGGCCTGCTGACACTCGGCTGTGGCACCCGCACGCTGCGCCTGCTTCCGCCGCTGGACGTCACCGGGCGCGAAGTCGACCTCGGGACGTCGCTGCTGAACGACGCCGTGGCGGAGGTCGCCGATGACTGACGCGCCCGACGTGGTCGTCCTCCGCGAGGGAACGGAGGGTCTGGACATGGCCGGCTACGCCGACGCCATCCGCGAGCGCCTTCCGGACGCCGACGTCCGCCACGCCCGCACCCCTCACGAGGAGCGCGACCTCGTCCAGCACGCGCCGATCGTCACCGGCGTGGGCATCGACGAAGACCTGCTCGACACCGCCGAGCGGCTGGAACTGTTCGCGTGTGCATTCGCCGGCACCGGCCATCTCCCGACTGACGAACTTGAGGCCCGCGACGTCACCGTCACCAACGCCGGCGGAATCCACGCGCCCGGCATCGCCGAGCAGGCAATCGGAAACATCCTGACCTTCGCACGCCGCCTCCACGAAGGATGGCGGCGCAAGGGGAACCGCGAGTGGCGACACTTCCAGTCGTTTGAACTGACCGACTCGACAGTCACTATCGTCGGCCTCGGCTCCATCGGCCAGGCTGTCGCCCAGCGCCTCGAGGGGTTCGAGGTGGACACCATCGGCGTCCGCTACACGCCGGAGAAGGGCGGCCCGACGGACGAGGTCGTCGGATTCGACGCCCGCGAGTTCCACGACGCGCTCGCTCGGACGGACTACCTCGTCGTTGCGTGCCCGCTCTCGGACCTCACCCGGGGGCTCGTCGGCGACGCCGAACTCGCCACGCTCCCGCCGCACGCCGCCGTCGTCAACACCGCACGCGGCCCGATTCTGGATACCGACGCCGTCGTCGAAGCGCTGCAGACCGAGAGCCTCCGGGGCGTCGCGCTGGACGTCACTGACCCCGAGCCGCTCCCCGAGGACCACGTACTCTGGACGCTCGAGAATGCACTCATCACGCCCCACACCGGCGGTCACACGCCAAAGCACTGGGACCGCCTCGCGGACATCCTCGCGCACAACTACGACGCCTGTGACTCGGGCGAAGAGCTAGAGAACGTCGTCATCGCCGGCTGAAGCGGAGAAGGACGGGTCGAATCCCCTACACGACGAAGAGGTCGCGGTCGAAGTCCGCCAGGGTCTCCGCGCCGTGCTTCGTGACGCGGAACGTCTCGCTTATCTCGACGCCGAAGTCGTCGAACCAGATACCCGGGATCATGTGGAAGGTCATGTTCTCCTCGAGCACCGTCTCGTCGCCGGGCCGGAGGCTGGCGGTGTGNTCGCCCCAGTCCGGNGGGTAGCCGATGCCCGTCGAGTAGCCGAGACGGGAGTCNTTCTCGATGCCGTGTTTCGCGATNCTCTNGCTCCAGACNGCCTCNACNTCCTCGGCGGTGACGCCGGGTTCGACGGCGTCGAGGGCGTCCTGAAGCCCTCCCATGACAATCTCCGCGGTCTCCGCCATCTCGGGGTCTGGCTCACCGACGGTGAGCGTGCGCGCCATCGGGCAGTGGTAGCGGTGCTTGCAGCCCGCGAGTTCGACGATGACCGGGTCACCGCTCTCGAACTCGCGGTCGGACCACGAGAGGTGCGGGGTGCCGGTGTACTCACCCGAGGGCATCAGCGGGACGATGGCCGGGTAGTCGCCGCCGAACGCCTCAGTGCCGCCGATGAGGCCGTCGTAGATGGCGGCCGCGGTGTCGGACTCGCGGACGCCCTCGCCGATGGTGTCGACGGCGGCCTGCATCCCGGTCTCGGCCAGCTGGGCGGCCTGCTCCATGTACTCAATCTCCGCGTCGGTCTTCTTCAGCCGAATCCAGTTCACCAGCAGCGTGGCGTCCTCCACGTCGGCCTCGGAGAGCTGGTCGGTGAGACGTGCGTGGGACTTGGCGGTGTAGTAGTACGCGTCCATCTCCACGCCGAGCGTCCGGTCGTCGTAGCCGAACTCCTCGACCACCGTCGCCACATAGTCCATGGGGTGTTTGTCGTGGGGGGACTGGACGTAGTCGTCCGTGTAGGAGAGAACGTGGTCGTCGTCCATCCACGTTGTCACCTCCGCGGACTTGGCGTCCATCTCGCGGCCGATCCACACCGGGTCGTGGTCGAGCGTGAGCAGCACCCCCTGGTGGACGTAGAAAGACCAGGATTCGTAGCCCGTGAGGTAGTTCATGTTCGAGGGGTCGGTGACGAGCAGGGCGTCGAGGCCGGCCTCGAGCATCCGTTCGCGCGTCCGCTCGACCCGGCGTTCGTACTCACTACTCCGGAAGGGGACGAGTTCACTCATCTCACTCCGACCCTAGTGGAGTGTTCGCATAAACCTTGCGCGAGACGGTCAGTTTCTGACTACGGGAACACTGGTTCCTGTGAACAACCTATTTGTGGGCGTGCCACCTGCGTGCTCGTATGGCCGGACCACCGATACACGAACTCCACTTCACAGAGGCACCCTCAGTCGACTCTGTGCCCGGACCGAACTCCGACCGCCTCCTGAAGAAGCAGGCGGAGGTCGATAGCAGCGCCGTTGCCTACCCCAACAACATCCCGCTCGCCTTCGAAGAGGGGAAGGGTGCGACGCTCAAGGACGTCGACGGCAACGTCTTCCTAGACTTTTTCGCGGGCATCGGCGTCTACAACGTCGGTCACGCCAACCCGTACGTCAACGAGGGCGTCCACGAGCAGATAGACAAACTCACGCACACCGTCGACTTCCCGACGCAGCCGCGCCTCGACCTCATCGAGAAACTCGACGAGATCGCGCCCGGCAGCCTCTCGGGCAACAGCCGCGTCGTCTTCGGCGGCCCGACGGGCAGCGACGCTGTGGAGGCCTGCATCAAGCTCGCGAAGTACAACACGGGCGGCAACGGCCTCCTTGCGTTCCGAAACTCCTACCACGGCGCGACGAGCGGCGCGATGAGCATCACGTCGAACAAGAAGTTCAAAAAACCGTACGCGCCGCTGCTGTCGGACGTCGTCCATGCGCCGTTCCCGTACCCGTTCCAGGAGGGACGGGACCCCGAGGAGTCGGTCGAGAACGCGCTCGAGGAGGTCCGTTCCATCGTCGAGGAGCCCTACGGCGGCCTCGCGGACCCCGCGGGCATCTTCGCCGAACCAATCCAGGGCGAGGGCGGCGTCATCGTCCCACCGGAGGGGTTCCTGCAGGGCCTCCGCGACATCGCCGACGAGAACGACCTCCCGCTGGTGTTCGACGAGATCCAGGTCGGCCTGGGCCGCACCGGCGAGTGGTGGGCCTCTGACCACTACGACGTCACGCCGGACGCCATGGCGATGGCGAAGGCCCTCGGCGGGAACGGCCAGCCGCTGTCCGGGACGCTCTACCGCGAGGAACTCGACACGTGGGGGCCGGGCGACCACGCCGGCACCTACCGCGGGCACGTTCCGGCGATGGTCGGCGGCCTGCGCGCCATCGAGTACATCGAGTCCCACGACCTGCTCGACCACGCCACCCAGGTCGGCGAGCAGATTCGGAGTCACCTCCGGGACGCCGCAGAGAACGACCCGGGTCTCGGCGAGGTCCGCGGGAAGGGGCTGTTCGTCGGCGCGGAGTTCGTCGACGCGGAAGGGAACCCGGACAGCGACCGGGTGGACGCCATCCAGCAGTACTGCTACGAGCACGGCCTCCTCGTCTGGACGGCCGGCCAGTACAGCAATGTGCTCCGTCTGCTCCCGCCGCTCGTGCTCACCGAGGAACAGGCTGAGGTCGGCACGGAGATCATCGCGGACGCCATCGAAGCGACGGCCGACCATGAGCATGCCTGACACTGAGCGGTTGCGAACGCTCCGGCGAGAACTCCACCGGTTCCCCGAACCAGCGTGGCGGGAGTTCCGCACCACCTGTCGGCTGGTCGCGGAACTGGAGTCGGTCGGCGTCGACGAACTACACGTCGGGCGTGCGGCGATGGACGCCGACGAACGGATGGCCGTCCCCGGGGACGACGAACTCAGCGAGTGGTACGAGCGCGCTGCCGCGGCAGGCGTCGACGACTCCCTGCTCTCCAAATTAGACGGTGGCTACACCGGCATTGTCGCGCAGATAGTGTGCGGGGACGGCCCGCATGTCGGCCTGCGGGTCGANATNGACGGGCTGCTCGTCGAGGAGTCCGAGGNCGANGCNCACGTCCCCGAGCGGGAGGGGTTCCGCTCGGAGTACGNCGAGTCGATGCACGCCTGCGGCCACGACGGCCACATGACCATCGGGGTCGGCGTCGTTGAGGCGATAACGGACAGCGACTTCGAGGGCACCCTGACCGTGTTCTTCCAGCCGGCAGAGGAAGCCTCCGGTGGCGGGAAGCCGATGGCCGAGAGTGACCACGTCGACGGCATCGATTATCTCTTTGCGGTCCACCTCGGCCTCGGACACCCGACCGGCGAGGTGGTGGGCGGCATCAGGAAACCACTCGCGATGTGCCACGTTGAGGCGACGTTCCACGGCGAGTCCGCCCACGCCGGCGTCGCCCCCAACGAGGGGCGGAACGCAATACAGGCACTGACGACGGCCGTCCAGAACACGTACGGCATCCCGCGGCACGCCGACGGTATGACGCGAGTGAATGTCGGGAAGATAGGCGGCGGCACCGCGAGTAACATCATCGCGGAGCGGGCCCACGCGCTCGCCGAGGCTCGCGGCGAGACGACCGAACTGATGGCGTACGCCCGCGACGAGATGCGGCGCGTCTTCGAGTCCGCCGCGGAGATGCACGACTGCACGGTCGACTTCGAGGTCGTCAGCGAGTCGCCGCGCGCGGACAGCGACCCCGAACTCGCGGCGCTCGTCGCTGACGTGGCCGACGGTGACGACCGGGTGGACAGCGTGCTCCAGCACGCCGACTTCGGGGCGAGCGAGGACGCGACTTTCCTCATGGAGGCCGTCCAGGCGCAGGGCGGGGTCGCCACGTACGCGATCGTCGGCACGGACCATCCGACTGCCCACCACACCCCCACCTTCGACGTGGACGAACGCTCACTGCCGGTGGCGGTCGACGTGCTCGCAGCGTCCATCGAGCGGGTCGCCGCCGAGGGCGTGTAGCCGGCCCGGTCGGGACCTCGCGAGCGAACGTTTGTCACCTCTTCTGCGGTCGTTCAGGTATGCGAAACGCCAACCACGTCCATACCATTGGCAAACTCCTCGACCGCTTTCTCGACAGTAGCGACGCGGACGACTGGTCCGACGTCCCGGACGAGTTCTACGCCTTCGTCTCCACCTTCGCGCTCACCGAGAACGGCGGGTCGCTCGGGGACCTCGACCTCGCAGTGAAGGAGAACGTCGAGGCCGAACTGGCGGCGTGACGATTACGAGGAGAGGGAGACGATTGTCGTCCCGGCCACGACGACGGCGGCAGCCGCGACGAGACGGGGAGTGACGCGCTCCAGGCGACGCGGGAGCATGGCGGCCGAGAACACGAGCACGAGCAGTGGCGCGGTCTGGAAGATGGGGACGACGACGACCACGGGGAGCAGTGCGAGCGACGCGAAGTAGCCGGCGAGTGCGACCGTGCTACCCAGCCCGCAGGCGACATACAGCGCCATCGGACCCGAACGAACCTCGGGCAACGTGACGGCGTCGGTCCCCCAGGCGTAGGCGACGTAGCCGATCGTCGCGGACGTCGACATCACTGCGAGACCGACGAACGGCGACGCGCCCTCGGAGAGACCGGTCTTCACGAACACCGGTTCGATGCCGAGCGCGAGCGCGGATACTAGCGGGAGGGCGAGCGCGGCGCCCGCGTCCCGGAGAGTCGCTTCGTCCCCGTCCCGCGCACTGTCGTAGGAGATGACCCCGACCCCAACGACGACGAGCACGATGCCCGCGCTGTGGACCGCCGTCAGCGTCTCGCCGAGGAGCGCCACCGCGAAGACGGCGGAGAACAGCGCCGTCGTCGAGACGACGGGCGCCGTCCGGGACGCACCGATGGTCGTCGTGCTAGCGAACTGGGCGACGCGCGCGACGAGTGACCCGGCGATACCGGCGGCGATGAAGGCGGCCACCGCGAGCGGCGTCAGCCCGTAGTCCGGGTAGAACCACACTGCGACCACGGGAACCACGACAGCGACGTTGGTCGCGAGCGCGACGACCATGGCCGCCGCCACCGTCCCCGACTCGTGGTCAGTGGCGAGCCGGATGAAAACGTACTGCAGCGCCCAGCCAGCGGCACCGGCGACGGCGAGCGCTAGCCCGAGGAGGGAGTTCACGTTCCCCACACTGTGCTGGGTGGACTTGGTCATTCCGACGGGGCAGCAGACCACTTCTGTGGCAACACTTACGACTCCGTCCGGGGGAGGTAGAGACGATATCCGAAGACGCTCTCGAAGACGCCACCGTTCGCAAGCGCGCGAACGTCTCACTATGGCGGATAGGTCACGAGCCGCGAGGTAGAGACCACCGACGGCGAACGGCGCACGCTCGAGAACGTCCTGCTGGGGACCTATTGAATTCGAGACGGACAGCCAAGAGCGCATCGAAGTTCTCGGGGGAGCGGCCGACACGAACTTCCCGACGGGACGCGGGCGTCCGAAGCTCGCGACGTCGTCACCGTGCCCGTGGACACGGCGTTCGACTTCGTCGACGACGACATCGTCGGCTACTGCTGCGCGTCCGACTAGCGCTCCTTGCTTCCTCAGCCGAAGGCCAGCCACCTGCCGTCGGCGTGCACGACCTCGCCGGTCATGTAGTGGTCACCTGTCAGGTGTTAGCATGTATTGTAAGTAGTTTGCGCCGCGCGAATCCCCGCTCGGCGGGTCGCACAGTCGACAGTGTCCGCACTCCATGTTCTCGGCAGACCGGGCCGGGGAGTGCCGTTTGGGACGCCCGCTCGCCACGGGTCACAACACCTATCACGGCAGTGGAGATACGGTAGTTCATGGCACAGTCAGCTGGGATCGTTCCTGAAGACGTAGCCGAACTGCTTACCCCCAACGTGGGGTACAGCATCGGCGTCGAGGACGAGTACGATACGAACGTCGGCGAGATCATCACAGACGCTCGCGAGGCGGACCAGGCCGACGTCGGCCTCGTCGGCATCCCCTTCGACACGGCATGTATCGCGGGACCGCGTGGCTCCCGGCTGGGGCCCGGCGGGGTCCGCGAGGCCATCACATACGGGACCTGCTACAATCCCGAGATCGGCGTGGACATCAGCGAGGGCATCGACGTCGTGGACTACGGCGACGTCGACGTCGTCCAGACGGAGGTCCCAGCGTCACACGACCGCGTCGAACGCGTCCTCACCGCGGTCACCGAGTCTGGGGTCGTCCCCTTCAGCGTCGGTGGTGACCACTCGCTGAGTTACCCGACGGCGAAGGCGATGATGAACGCTGTGGACGGCCAGGTCGGCGTCATCAATATCGACGCCCACCACGACGTCCGTCACTCCCACGGCGGCGAACTCTCCTCCGGGACACCGTTCCGTCGGCTCCTCGAGGACGACAGCGGACAGCTCGACGGCGAGAACTTCGTGGAGCTCGGCCTCTCGGGGTGGCACAACTCGAACTATTACCTCGACTGGGTCGAGGAAATCGGTTCCGAAATCATCACCGCGCTGGACATCCACAAGAACGGCGTCGACGAGGCAGCGGAACGCGCGCTCGACGCCGCCACCGACGGCACCGAGGCCGTCTTCGTCTCCGTGGATATCGACGTGCTCGACGCTGGCGTAGCCGAAGGAACGAGTGCTCCGAGCCCGGGCGGCCTCCTGCCGTGGCAGTTGCTGGACCTCGTCTACCAGCTCGGCAGCCACAAGTTCGTCCGGGGCGGGGACCTGATGGAAGTCGCGCCCCCGCTGGACGAGACCGGTGCGACGACGGCTATCGGTGCGGCGGTCGCCACGCAGTTCATCGGCGCGCGGAAGGAAGCCTCCGAGTAACTGCATCGGACGCGATTTCCCCGTTCGGGGCGTCTGATGGGCGACTATTGGCTCGTTATCCGTTCTGCCGCCCAACAGCTAACGGTTCATCTGTAATTGTGCCAATCGATGGATGGTGTTTGTGAACGTGCACTAGAGCACGGGCACAACGAACTGAAAGCCTTCCGCGACGAGGACACCGGCCTCCGCGGATTCATCGGTATCCACGACACGACGCTCAGCGCTGCCGCGGGTGGGATGCGCTGATACGCGTTCGACACCGGGGAGGAAGCCCTCGAGGACGTCCTCAGGCTCTCCCGGGCGATGACCTACAAGTACGCCATCTCGAGAATCAACACGGGCGGAGCGAAGGCAGTCATCTGGGCCGACGACGACCACAACACCGTAGAGCTCTACCGCTCCCATGGGCGAATGGTCGACAGCTTCGGCGGGCGCTTCGTCACCGGCGGCGACGTCGGGACGGACGAGNGNGAACTCCGCTGGGTCAACATGGAGACCGACTACGTGCTCGGCCTCCCCGANCAGTCGACCACTCGGAGGGGTACCACGGGGCGAACTCGGCGTCGTCCGCGCCATGGAAGCGTGCTGTGACCTCCAGTACGACGATTGCGACGTCTCTGACCTCCACGTCGTCGTGCATGGCATCGGTGACATGGGCGTGGCCATCGTGCGGTACCTCGCCGAGCGCGGCACGCAGATCACCGTCGCGGACCCGAACCAGGCGGCCGTCAACCACGCCGTCGGCGAGCGCTCCGAGCGCGAGGACCGCCCGACGAACGCCATCGCGGACGAGGTCGCAGAGGAGCGCATCGAGGCCGTCAGCTCGATTCGAGTGAAGGTGACCGATCGCCGCGTTCCCGACTTGTGAGTTAGTTACCGGACGTGAAGGATGAACCTGACTCACTCTGCCGATTCGTCGCACAATCTTTATATGTCGGGTTTACCATTTCTTATTGAGAGATAATGGCAAGCAGAGACAAAGAACTCCGCAGATCGAACCGGCGGACGTTCCTGAAAGTTGGCGGCGCAAGCACCATCGGTATGGCCGGCCTCGCGGGCTGCCTGACCGGCGGCGGCGACGACGACGACGACGGCGGCGACGGCGGCGACGACACCACGACTACCGATTCGGACTCCGACAACGGCGGTGACACCACGACGGAGAGCGACGACGCGATGGACTTCGGCGGTGCGGACCTCAACGTGATGCTGAACGTCGGGGCCATCAGCACCGTCCACAAGCAACACCTCATCCCGCGCGTCGAGGAGAAGTACAACCTCAACATCAACACCACCACGGCCGTCACAACCTCGCAGTTGACGCAGGTGCAGGCCAGCCCCGACAGCCCCCCGGACGTCCTCATTCCGGACGTCATCGGTGTCGAGCGGGCGTCCCGCGAGGAGTGGCTCGAACCGCTCACCGACCACACGGACCTCGTGCCGCAGGTCGACAACATCTACGACAAGTTCGTCCACTACGACGGGGCGGGTGCCTCGTGGGAAGTCGGCGAGGTGCTCCCGGTCATCAACTCGAACATGTGGGACTCGACACCGACGTCCCACGCCGAGGTGATGCAGAACTCGAACTCCACAGCAGTCGTCCCGTTCTCGTGGTCCGGCGGCCCCTACCTCCTGCTGATGGCCTCGGCCATCGCGACCGGTGAGCCGTTCAGCTCCCGACTCGACGTGCAGGCCGGCTTCGATTGGATGGAGGAGAACTTCGCGCCGAACGTGAGTTCAGAGTACGGCGGCGTCGCCTCCGCGAAGCAGCAACTCGCCAGCGGGAACGTCGACAGCCTGAACTTGTTCTGGGACTACATGGTGTTCGACATGTTCCAGGACGACGCGCCGATCGAGACGCTGTTCCGCCTCGANCCGAAGGGCATCGCGTTCGCAGAGTCCGTCTGCGTGACCCGGAAGGCGAACAACCAGGAGGCGGCCCTCGTCTATGCCAACGAGTGCCTGTCGCCGTGGTTCCAGGAGAAGGCCTCGGAAGTGATGGGCTCTGGTGTCACTAACAAGAACGCGTCTGTCAACGAGCAGGCCAAGGAGTTCGGAGCGACCACCTCCGACGAGTTCGACCAGCTCGCGTTCCCGGACTTCGAGTATATCTGGAAGAACCGGAGCGACTGGTCCCAGCGGTACAACTCGCTCTTCTAAGAACACACCCACACTTTGAAAAGCAACATGGACTCTGCCGAAGTCGGCGAAACCGCCATCCGGTACGACGGTGTAACGAAGGAATACGGCAACGTGAAAGCAGTCGACAACGTCTCCTTCGACGTAAAACAGGGCGAGTTGCTGGCCCTGCTCGGGCCGTCCGGGTCGGGGAAGACGACGACGCTGCGCATGCTCGCCGGGTTCGAGAAACCGACCAGTGGGAGTATCTCATTGGCCGGGAAGGACGTCACCCACGTCCCCACGCACAAGCGGGACACCGGAATGGTGTTCCAGGACTATGCGCTGTTCCCCCACATGACCGTGGGAGAGAACATCTCGTTCGGCCTGAAGCGCCAGGGGTTCGATTCCGACGAGATCGGGGGCCGGATCTCTGAAGTGCTCGACATGGTCGACCTCGGTGGGTTCGCCGACAGGAACCCACGGAACCTCTCGGGCGGACAACAGCAGCGCGTCGCGACCGCTCGCGCCATCGCCATCGAGCCCGAAGTGATGCTAATGGACGAGCCCCTGGGCGCACTCGACAAGAAACTCCGCGACCAGCTCGAGGTCGAACTGACGGAGCTCCAGGACGACCTCGGCATCACGACCCTGTACGTGACGCACAACCAGGAGGAGGCGCTCACGATAGCCGACCGCATCGCGGTGATGAACAAGGGTCGTATCGAGCAGATCGCGACGCCGATCGAGGTGTACGAGGAGCCGGCTAACGAGTTCGTTGCGGACTTCATCGGCAACACGAATTTCCTGGAGGGCGACCTCCGAGAGACCGCCGACGGGCGGGTTGTCCTCACGCTCGATGGCACCGACATCGCCGTCAACACCCAGAGCGTCCCGACCGACGGTGGCGGAGCGGTGTTCGTGCGCCCGGAGAAGATAGACGCGCGGGGGCCCGAGTTCAGCGACGACTCCCAGAACACGATCCCCGGCCGGGTCGAACGCCGGCTGTTCCTCGGTTCGAAGGTCCGGTACTTCGTCGACATAGGGGATGACCTCGTCACCGTTGACGACTCGAACAAGCATGCCACCACGCTGTACGACCCCGGGGACGACATCGTGCTCGCGTGGAGTGTCCAAGACACGCGGTTCGCACACGGGTGACTCGTCCATGAGTCGCCAACAGTCCGAGTCGGTGCTGGGTAGCCTAAACGAGCGGCTGTCCACAGTACTGAACAAGTACAAGGGCACCCGCTTCGGGAAGTACGTCCTCATCGGACCGACGCTCCTTGTCGTCGCGATACTGATGGTGTTCCCGACGATCATCCTGCTGAGCTACAGCTTCAACCCCTACAGCCAGGGCGCGATCCAAGCCGGCACCACGCTCGTCCACTACACCCGGGCGTTCACGGAGCCGGTGTATCAGGAGACCCTGATCCGCACGATCAAGATCGCGGCCATCGTGACCGTCATCGACTTCGTGCTCGGGTTCCCCCTCGCCTACGCCGCGGTGCGGAAAGGCGGGTGGATGGGGAAGCTCATTGTCATCGCGACGCTCGCGCCACTGACCATCGACCTCGTCGTGCGGTCGTTCGGCTGGTTCATCCTGCTGAACGGCACGGGCGTGATCAACTCGACGCTGGTTAGTCTCGGCGTCGTCAACCAGGGGAACACTCCGCAGCTGCTGTTCAACGAGACGGGCATCATCATCGGGATGTCGCACGTGATGCTGCCGTTCATGGTGTTTCCGATAATCAACGTGATGCACACCATCCCCCACGAACTCGAGGAGGCCGCACAGAACCTCGGTGGGAACCGCTTCACTGTGTTCCGGCGCGTCCTCGTCCCGCTCGCGCTCCCCGGTATCAGCGCGGGTGTGCTCATCACGTTCGTCGTCTCGCTGGCGTCCTACGTGACGCCCGCGTTGCTGGGCGGCGGGGTGCGGGTCATCCCGGTCGTCATCACGGAGACGTTCACGAGCACAAGCAACTGGCCGTTCGCCAGCGCGCTGTCGATGGTCTTGGTTGGGGTCGCCCTGCTGATTATCATCGCCTACCAGCGCGTTCTCAAACAGATGGAAGGCATCGGAGGTGTCTGAGATGGCGACGTCCGACGACACCAACCGCTACCTCCGAACGGACTGGCTCGTCTCGCGGGCGGGATCCGTCGGCTACAGCGCGCTCGTCTGGGGGACCATCGCGTTCCTGCTCGCGCCGCTGGTCGTCGTGGTCATCATTTCCTTCCAGGACGTCCGCGTATGCGACGTGGCCACCGAAGGCGTTCACGCTGAAACACTACACGTCGCTCCCGGAGCAACTCGGCTTCCTGGGCGTTGAGAGTGCACTGTACACTAGCCTCAAGCTCGCGGTCGCGACCGGCGTGGCTTCGACGGTGCTCGGGGCGCTCGCTGCGTTCGCCATCGTCCGCTACGACTTCAAGTACCAGACAACCCTGGAGACGGTGCTGATATCGCCGCTCATCTACCCGTGGATCGTCGTCGGCCTCTCGCTGCTGCTGTTCTTCAACCGGCTCAGCGACATCCTCGGGATAGCCATCCAGCTGTCCTTCTGGACGCTACTGGTCGGGCACGTGATGTTCACCCTCCCGTACCCGATCCGTACCATCGGTGCGAGTCTTCAGAACTACGACCACTCACTGGAGGAAGCCGCACAGAACCTCGGCGCCACCGAACTGGAGTCGTACTTCCGCATCACGGTGCCGCTCATCCAGCCGGGCCTGATGAGCGGGTTCGTGTTCGCGTTCATCCTCTCGTTCAACCAGTACATCGTCTCGCTATTCCTCTCCGGCCCGGAGACGACCACGATGCCACTGGTGTTGTTCAGTCTGTTCTACAACACTGCGCCGGCGACGCTGGCCGCCATCGCGACGTTGCTGATGGCCGGTGTCCTCACCGTCATTGGCGTCATGGAGTACCTGTTCGGCATCAGCGACTTCATGTAGCCGCGAGCGGTTCCTACTCCCGCTGCAGTTCTTCTGCGCGCTCGTCGCGGAGGCGACGGGCTTCCTCGACGCTCTCGACGAACGAGGACATCTGTTCGCGGAGGTCCTCGCGGAGTTCGTCCGCGGAGAACGCCTCGGACTCACCGAGTAGACGCACGAACGCCTGCAGTTCCTCGTCGGTCAGTTCCGCGAAACGCTCGTCTTCGAGTTTGTCGACGACGTCGTCGACGTCGATGCGGCCGATGGGGTCCACGTTGAACTCGACGTTCACGAGTCGGTAGTCGGAGCCGGCGAGCGCCTGCTCGGCGCGGTTGACGCCCTCGGCGAGCATGTGCTTGAACGGCGTGTAGTATCCCATCGTCCCGAGGTGGAGGAAAGCGAGCATATCCGTGATGCCGCGCGTGTACGCATCCCGGTGGTCGTCGTCGGGGTCGAACACCATCTCGCGGTCGCGCTCGCCGAGGTGTTCGAAGAGGATGCTAAAGTCGAGGACGGCGTTGTGCACCCGGNGGCGGATGCGGCTGCGCTTCTGGCGGCGCGACTGCTCGGTGTAGTCGGACTTCCGGCCGAGCAGGAACTCCCGGTCGCTCTGCGTGAGGATGCCCCGGCCGCGGTCGGGGGACGTCGTCAGCGACTCGTCGTCGGTCTCGACTTGGTCGGTCATACACAGATTTCGTCGACGCCGTTCCTTAATCGTTCCGTCGAGGGGAGCCGGGCCACCCATGCACTCGTCGGGTCCTCGACCGTCGAGCCACACCCAAGAGCCAAATAGACAGTCGTGAATACTGGTACCATGGCTGCAAGACCGGAGCTACCGGAGCAGACAGGCGTGGCCGTGGTCGGTGGTGGCATCATGGGGGCGGCGACGGCGTACTTCCTCGCTGCCGACAGCGGTCGAGAGGTGATGCTCGTCGAACGCGACAATATCGCCGCCGGGTCGACGGGGGACTCCTCGGCGATCCTCCGCCACCACTACGGCGACGACGAGATATACACCGACATGGCTCACTGGAGCCACCAGTTCTTCCGTGAGTTCGAGGCCGAGACCGGCCAGCCCATCGCACACGCCGACAGTCCGCTCGTGCGGTTCGGCGAGGAGGGTACCGAGGTCGGCGACTACGCGGCCGCGGGCTACGACGTGCTCGCCGACCGGGACATCCCGGTGACCTGGTTCGACGGCGACGAACTCGAGGGGGAGTATCCGATGTACGACAGCCTCGATGAGTTCGACTTCGCCGTCAGCGACGACTCCGCGGCCTACTCCGACGGCACAGACGCGGCCAACGGGTTCGCGCGTGCTGCCACGGACGAAGGTGCGACCGTCGTCACCGGAGTCGGCGTCAGGTGTATCCTCGTCGAGGACGGCGACGTGGTCGGCGTGGAGACGGACGACGGCCGCGTGGACTGCGAGGAGATCGTCGTCGCGGCCGGCCCGTGGACACCGGAACTCGCGGCCGACGTCGGTGTCGAAGTGCCCATTACGCCGACCCGTGAGCAGGTCGTCATCCTCGACCCCGCCGGAGAGTACGTCGAAGAGTATCCCGACCTGACACCGACCACGAGCATGCCCGGCGGCGAGTGGTATCTCCGGCCGGACTTCACCGAGAACGTCCTCGTCGCCACCCACTACCTCACGGAGGCCACCGACCCGGACGACTACGACGACACGCCCGACGAGGAAACACTCCTCGAACTCACGGACCTCGTCACGGAGCGCATGCCTGGGCTGGCGGACGCCGGCATCCAGGGCCAGTACTGCGGCGTCTACTCCACGACCCCCGACCACGACTTCGTGCTCGACGACCCAGGCCCGGCCGGCTGCTACTTCGCGTGCGGGTTCTCCGGCCACGGGTTCAAGCACGGACCGGCGGTCGGCCGCATCATGCGCGATCTGGTTGTCGATGGCAACACCGATCTCGTGGACGCCGACTACTTCGCGCTCGACCGCTTCGAGGACGACCCCGAGGGCCACGGCATGCCCGCGGACAACATCTGAGCCGAACCGTTCGCCGAGCGGGACCGGGCAAGGGAACTAAGACACCGGCCGCCGGTGGCTTCGACATGCCCGACGCAGACTCCGACTCCATTTACCGGCTCGCAGACATGACCTGGCAGCAGGTCGAGGCGGCCGTCGAGGAGACCCAGACGATGCTGTTGCCGGTCGGGAGCACCGAACAGCACGGCCACCATATGCCCCTCGGCGTGGACGTCTACATGCCGGAGGCGATCGCCGAGCGCGTTGCCGAGCGGACGGGCTGTCTGCTCGCACCGCCCATCTGGTACGGTGTCAGCCCCCACCACACGTTCAAGCCGGGGACGTTCACCGTCGAGAGCGA
>Ga0065698_100403_pt1 | contig 17392 bp, 17 predicted proteins | sample AntLakMe24m_30um_FD_59087 | JGI IMG/M metagenome (GOLD analysis project Ga0065698, IMG submission 59087) | Hypersaline microbial communities from Antarctic Deep Lake - 24m 3.0um v2 (version 3) | ecosystem: Environmental > Aquatic > Non-marine Saline and Alkaline > Hypersaline | place: Deep Lake... | reverse complement strand
AGACAACCCAACAGAGTTAAACTTATCGTTGGAGACGAACCCCAACAGACAGATTCGTACTCTCACTCCCCTCGTCGGGGAGGATGTCATGATCTGTAAGTCACCCCCCCGTGAACGGATTTAGGAGTTCGCGGTCGACTCGCGTGGCGCTGCGCTCGACGCCCAACAGCCGGCGGTCGTCACGCCGTTTGTTGTCCTCATCCGTGTCAAATCCGGACTCCGGAGACGTTCGTGGGCTCGGATCGGGGTCGGGGTCGGGGTCGGGATCTGGGTCCGGGTTCAGGCCTGGGGAGAATCGCCCACGGAACGGCGGCGGCGAACCCCGGGCAGGCACCGCTCGAGGTCCTGGGTCGGGCCCAGGATCGGGAGTGAGCACGGGTTCGGCTGAACGTGAGCGAGTTGCCGGCTGTGCAACCGCCCGCGTGTCGCTCCGTGAATCAACCACATCACTAACGTCTGTTGCTGTGTCAGTGGACGCAATCGGCGAGGTCGCTGTCGAATCATTGACACCGGAAGTGACGGTATCCTCGACGCTTGCCCCCGTGGCCCCCAGGATGTCGGGAGTGTCCGAGACAGCAGCCGCCTCAGCCAGGCCGCTGCTCACGCCGGACTCTGCGGGCAGGCCAGAGCCGATACCGATGCCGGTGCGGGTGTCAGCCTCAGTCAGACTGCTACGCTCTGCCTCTGCGATCCTGGACTGTGCTCCTGCGGTCCCGAATGCAACTCCGGTAGAGGGGCCGCTGGTCCGCCGTGTGGTGTCAGGCTCTCCGCCGCCGAAGACCCCGAGGCCCGAACCCACGCGCGAACCGGTAGCGCCGACGTTCGGTTCGGGGTCCGGCCGCAGCCGGCTCTCGAGAGCGTCCAAGTCGCGAAGATCGTCGGTTGGCGTGTCCAACCGTCGCGCCTTGATACCCTCGCCCGGCCCCAATGTAATCCCGTCACCGGAGGACGTTGACCCGCCACGGAACGTCTCTCGCTGTGCCGACGTTGGACCACTTCGGGACGTGTCTGGCCCACGACTCACGGTCGAAAAGTCCTGCTCCGGGGCCGTGTAGTCGCCGCCCCTGTCGGGCGCCGTGTAATCAGTATCGACGTCGGCGCTCTGGCGTGCCGACTGCGTGTTGATTATCTCCTGCTTTCGGCTCCGGATGTCGGCGATTTCCTGACGCTGCCCGTCGGCGTCCGGTGGGCGCGAACTAACCCCATCCACGTCCAGATCGTCGGCGGTGATCTTCTCAACGTCCTGCGAAAGCGGCCGGCCGCCGTCGGGTTTCCGGCCTCCGGTGAGGTCAACCTGCGCGCGGTCATCCCCGAGGAACCTGCGTGCCCGACGGGCGGTTGAGGTGCCCGTCCCGCCAGCGGCTTCGCCAACACGGTAGCCACGGCGGAACTCGCTCGGGCTTTCAGTTACCGCCCGTCGAACACCCTCTCCAGGGTCCACGTCGGCCTTGCGGAGCACCGACCCGGTCCGCCCAGTCGCAAGACGTGTGCCCTGAATCCCCCGTCCAACGACAAACCCCGCACCGGCAGAGGCAGCAACCTCCCCAACGAAGCGTGCAGGGTTCTCTGTTGCATCTTTGTAGACGGCGCCAGGGACCTGTCCACCGACAGCGGCGCCAGAGCGAACCACTCCGCCGAGGTTCTGAGAGTCGGTGTTCGCCCCGACCTCGACGCCGGTCTCAGCGGCGCCCGCGCCTGCGAACACGTTCCCCAGGTTCAGCAGTCCCACGGCGCCAGCCGTGGCCTTCCCTGCGGCTCCCTGCCCACGTCCAGGGTCCGCAAAGTCAACGGCCCCCTGAGCACCTGTGGCCACATTCTCGACGTCCTCGCCGAACTGCTGGGAGGCAGCGTTGAGGTCTGCCTCCTGGTCTTCGGTCAGGAAGCCGGTGTCGTCGTCCTGTGTCACCTCGTCGGCTGTGTCCTGTTCGAACCCACCCGCGAACGCCTCATCGGCCGTTCCGAGCGCCTCATCAAACACCACACCGCCGAACTCCGTGGCGGTGTCGGTATCCGTAAATGCGCGATTTATTCGGGCGAATGACTCGTCAACACGGCTGGGGACCGCCTCACCGAACGGGCCGCTGGTGTCGGTTCGCTCATTGGTTATCTCGTCGAGCGTGTCGCCGGTCTCGACGCTCCCGAACGAACCCACTGAGGAAGCGAATCGGCCGGTTGCTTCGTCGGTGCCGCCCGCAAGTGCGTCGCCCACGCCAGCCGCATCGCCATCTTGTGCAGCGGAGACGGCGCGCCCCACCGCTTCGTCGGTGTCTCCAGCCAGGGCGTCAGCGGCGCCAGCGAAGTCGCCCTCTCCTGCGGAGTCCACCGCACGTCCCACCGTCTCGTCGGTGCTGCCTGCGAGAACATCGAACGCCGAAGAGTATATCTCCTTGTTAGTCTGCTCACCACCTCCACTCTCTGCGTCCTGTGCAGTGCCCACCCCGGTTGTGCTCCTCTCATCAGTGGTGATGCCAGAGCTGCCTTCAACAAGCCCCGCCTCCTCAGCTTCCTGGCGGGCCTGCTCGTCACGCTGTTGCTGTTGCTCTCTCACCGCCTGTTCTCCGGACTCGGTCAGGTCAGCCTCGAACTTATTCGTCTCTCGTTTGTAGTCGACCCGAACGTCTTTGGCGTCAAGGTCGGGGTTGTTTTCGAGCACTGCCTCCTCGAAGTCAGATGCTTGTTGGGCTACCTCTCCTCGACCTGTCTCCATGCCCTGCCCAAACTGTCCGGCGGCCGTCTGGCCGCCTGGGCCACGCTGGCTTTGCAGGGACTCTGCCCCTTCCGGGGCGTCGCGAGAGAGAGTGCCTGCCCGGTAGTTCTGGTCCACAAACTGATCAGTCGCGTCCGTCGACTCGGTGGTGATGCCACGAGCTGCCCCCAACAAACCCCGCCTCCTCAGCTTCCTGACGGGCCTGCTCGTCACGCTGTTGCTGCTCCGTCTCGAACGTGGTACCAGAGCTGCCCTCCAATAAACCCCGCCTCCTCAGCTTCCTGGCGGGCCTGCTCGTCACGCTGTTGCTGTTGCTCTCTCACCACCTGTTCTCCGGAGTCGGTGAGGTCGGCCTCGAACTTATTCGTCTCTCGGTTGTAGTCGACCCGAACGTCTTCGGCGTCCAGGTTGGGATTTTCCCCGAGCACTGTCTGCTCGAAGTCAGAAGCCTGTTGGCCAATATCTCCCTGGCCTGTCTCCATCCCTTGGTCACTTCCGGCGCTCTCTCCCTCCTGGTAGTTCTCGGCCACGAACTTGTCCGTCGCGTCCGCTGGGGGTCCTGGGTCCGGAAGCTCCGCTCCCGAGACCGGCGGCGGCACCCGCCCTTCGCGTACTTCTGCACGGGTGTATGCGGACTCACTCGGGCCCGGACTCCCCGACCCAGACTCCTGCGGGCCACCGTCCGGGGATCTCCCACCGGTGGGGGTGGTAGGCTGAGACCCACGGCTTTGGGTCGGCCCGCCGCCGCTCGACGTCGCCGACGGGCCTGTTTGGGTGCTCGGAGACGACGTGTCAGTCTCACTCCCCGAGTCAGACTGCTGCGAGCCACCGCCGGAAGAGCGACCGCCGATGGGGTCGGTAGACTGAGACCCACGGCTCCGGGTGGGCCCGCCGCCGCTCGATGTTGACGACGGGGATGTCTCTTCGGTCTGCTCGCGCATCGGGTCCGAGTCCGCATCCCTGCGGATTTCCCGACGGGTTTCGTCCCCTGTATCGTCGGGGCCGTCCGATAGCCCATCAGCTGAGCCGCCGCCTCCGCTTTCAAATCTTGCCATACGAATTAGGGGAGATTCCTTGGCGAAAAAGATTAGAGTAGGTTCGGCCACACAGGTGGGTTTATTGTGAAGTAATGGTGAAGATACTGTGAAATCCTGATGAAGCGCTTCACAATCTCAATAGAGAACGAACAGAATCAGCAAATCGAGGATGAGGCAGAGGTGCGGGGGGTCTCGAAATCTCATGTTGTGAGGGAGCGGTTAAGCAGCGGTGAAGAAAGTGGTGAAGATATTGTGAACCTTCAGGACCGGGTCAACGAGCTCGAACGCCGTCTCGACCAACTCGAACAAAGAACACGCGAGAAAGACGAGAGACGCCCGCAGAGCGATTCCACGGGTGAGACGATGAATACCCTTCACCCCGACGAAGAAAACGCCGGTTCTGGGGGCGGTCCCAGCCCTGAACACACCAACACCGGGGGAGGGGAACTGAAGCACGGTTACGAGCGGTGGGTCGAAGAGGAGGGGCCGAACACGGTTCACGGAAAGTGGATGGTGATGGACCTCTTCGACAAGCTCCGGGAAGACGGGATCGTCACCACCAGCGAACTCCGGGAGGGGTGGTATGACGAGTGGCCCGACGCGTACGGAGACGCAAAATCACTGTGGGACAGCATGAAGCGCCACGTCAAGGGCGCGCCTGGGGTCGAGCATCCCGGGACCGGACAGTGGCGTTACGCCGGCGACACCGCTCTTCGCGAGGCATTGGCCGGGTTCTCGTCCTCAGAAGACTGAGCACCATTCTGCGTTTGGGGGGGGACGTAAGAGCCGCTAACCGTTGCTAACATATCACAAAAACGGCAGGTGTAAGAGCTGTAAGAGCCGTGGGCCTACCGAACGTGATAGGTGAAGTCACACCTGTCTGTATTTCCCTTCCTGGACTTCGTTCAGCAGCCCTTCTCTGAGGGCTTTCTGGATGAGTTTCTCGGTTCGTTTCATGGCCCAGTCGAACTCCTCGATGCATCCTGTCTGAAGTTCTTGCTTGGTACAGAGACGGTTCCCGACGTGTTCAGCGAGCCGGCGGGCGTCGGCGTTGGCGTCCTCGGCGTCTTCCGGGACGGTGCTCTTCGACACCGTACCACCGTCGGCCTCCATCGCTGAGGACGCGTCGTCTAAACCCGACTGCCCGTCCTCGGGTTTTTCACCTTCGGTGTAGCCGACCCCGTGCTGAATCGTCCCGATCTCGGTAAGACCCTCGACGAAAGATAGCTGGCTGGACCCGTCGTATTCTGATACTTCGGCGTGCTGAATGACGAGACAGACACCCTCCAGGTCGGCCAGCTTGTTGACGAGTTCGCCCTCCCAGACCACGAAATCCATGACCCCGGAACTGTCCCTAAGGACGGCTTTCAGTCCACCGTCGTCTTCCCCGAGATACCGCGTCGACGCCACCTCTCCCGTTACTGTGACGTACCCCGTCAGAGACTGAGCAGCTTGTGAGAGCGGAGACGCACCGTGCGCCCCGTCCGAATCTTCGCTCTCGGTCTCCGGTTCGTCGGTTTCGACATCTGCAGGTACAGCGGCTTCCGGAGCGAATTCGTAACCGGCCTCTGCGAACTTCGCGTCAACAAGGACACGCGGACGGCTGCCGTCGTCTCGCTGAGGGCGCTTCACACTCACGTTGAGGGTGGTCTGCCGGAGCTGCCCCCAGAACGTCGACCGCCCGACCTTCACGTAGTCGTTGGCCTCACAGTAGGCTGTGTAGGCGTTGTACACGTCGTCTTTCTGCACACGCGTCCCCCGTTCGTTCTGGAGACAGTCGACCCGGAACGCCTTGATGTGGTCCGAATGGCGCTCGTAGAGTTCGAGGCGCTCGTCGTAGCTCTCCGGCAGGGATACGTCTTCGTTCTCCCTGAGCCGGTCCAGTCCGTCGAGCGCCGCGTTCAGCAGCCCGCTCAGTTCCGCGTCCGTTGTGAGTTCGTCGACGAGGCCTTCCTTCTGAGCCTGCTTCTCGTACGGGTCGTTGGGGTCCGGGTCGGACGTGAACCTGTGCGGCAGGTGAATCGGGACGAGACGCCGCTTCACTGCATACGAACGTTCACCGAGAATCGGCGGGCGGTTGGCCGCAAACATCATCGTCGCCCGGTTCCGGAAGTTGAATCCCTGCTTCCCCTTCGGCTCGACCCACGTCTCACCGCCGCCGGTGAGGTCTTTGAGAGTACCCAAGTCGTGGATTTTCTTCTCGGGGAGGTCTTCACCGATGTTCGCCCACGCCCCCACGAGATTCGAGGCAGCGAACCGGTTATCGGCAAGGCTCTGAAGGCTCAGGTTCTGGACGTTCTGCGTCTCTTTTCCTTCACCGCTGAGGAACTTTCTCACCACGTCGAGCCAGGTCGATTTACCGTTCGCCCCCTCACCGAACAACACCATGAACAGCTCGAAGTCGTAGTTCGGGAGCAGCGCGTGGCCGAGGACTTCCAGCAGCGCCTGCGCATCTTCCTCCCGCTTCGTGATTTCCCCGAGGAATTCGTTCACGCGAGGCGATTCTGCCCCTTCGCTGTACTCGACGGGCAGGTACGTGGTGAAGTTGTACTTCGGGTCGTGTTCGATGAGGTCGCGTTCGTCGAGGTCGAGTACGCCGTTCTCAACACAGATGTAGTTACTATCGAACCCTTTCGCTTCGAGGTCCGAACGTTCGAATGTCTCCTCCTTGAGCCGGCCCATAATCTCCCGCTTCTCGTGCTGAGAGTAGTGCGAGGCGAGACTACGGTCCAACTCCCTGCCGATCAGGAACTTTGCTGTCTTGTCGAAGATACCGAGGTCCTCGTCGTAGATGTGGAGGTTCTCGGTATCCTGCGGAGTCAGGAACTCGTAGCGCTCTCTGAGCAGCGAGACACCAGCGAGACGCCCTTCCTCCTTACTTTCGTCGTAGACGTAGCGAACGTCTTCCCACGTCCACACGGGCGCGTCAAAGCGATTCAGGTACGGGCGCGCTGTTGCGTTCTCGTCCTCGTCGAGACCCACTTCCTCGGCCCATACGTTGTTCACCCAGTGCAGTGCCTTGTTGTGGGCCTTCGCCGGGAGAGAGTCGGCTTCCTCCGAGAGGTCCTCGAATCCGTACAGTTCGTGTTCGCGAGCGATGTACCGAAGCGCTGATTCGGGAACGACGCTACTGCCGTCGAACCCTCCTTCACTGCGGCTATCGGACCACAACACCCACGCTTGCTCATCGCTGAGTTCGTGCTCCGGCGCCGACGAATCCGGCAGGTCCCCGCTCTTGCCACCGACGTAGTCCGGGATAGGGGCACCGGCTTCCCGAGCGCGGTCGAGCGCTTCCTTCCAGTCGTCTCCCTCGAGCTTCTCCGTGGGATTGTGCAGAATGCCTTCCTCAGCAGCGAAGAGGGAGACGACGTCGAAGCCCTCACCCATTGACTCCATGTCGACCCATTTCCCCGAATTCTTGAACCGCTTCAGGCTCATTCCGGATTTCGACTGCCGGTAGGCCGGGTTCCACGACTCCACGCCACTCTTTTCGTCGCCCATGTACGTCGAGCGGAGCGAGAGGTCGGACTCATCGAGGTGACGGACAGCGTCGAGCACATCTTCATAGTTCTCAGTGCTCTCCATCTCCGCGATCTCGCTCTTACTCTTATTGGGTTCATAAATGGACGATGTGGACGGCGTCGGGGTGTATGTCTCTCTGGGGTCCTCTCCGGTGATGTTCTCCGAGACTGCCGCCAGCCAATCGTTTACCTCCTCCTGCGGAATCTGCCCGAGCCCCTCCGCCGAGTCCGCGAGCGTGTCCCCGGTGAACACAAAGAACTTCTTTTCGTACGCCTCCACGCCTTCGTGCTCCCCTTCAGCGCTCACATCTGTCCACCATTCCGGGAGCGAAAACCCGAGCAGTGGGATGTGGATTCCTGTCCCGCTCTGACGAATACTCCATGTACGCCGCCCCCGAACGCATCCTCCAACGGTGGGAGCCACTCTTTCAGTTCGCCCTCTTCGTTGACGCAGCCGTCCAGGTCGAGACCACCCAAGATTCCGGCGTGATCGTCGACCCCCTTCGCGAGCACGAACCCGACACCGACGCTCTCCTTCTTCGAAGCGACCTTGTGTGCTCTTTCGAAGGGGAGCCAATCGTCTGGGTCGGTCCAGCTGGCAGGCGCGAGGTCGTACCCGTTGAGTGTGAACGGTTGCTTCACCTCCGCGTCCGCGTCCCACAGCAGCCACTGGTCGCGATCTTTCAGCGCATCGGGGAACGCGTCGGGGTCGTAGCCGACCGTGGTCATGCGGCGTTCACCTCCGTGTCCAACCCAGTCCAACCATGTACCGAGGGGGTTGGACGCGTAGGCTCCGGCGAGAAACGCTCTACCCGGTGGTAACAGCAGGTAGAACCTTTGTGTCCAACATGTCCAACCAAACAAGGCATGTATCGGATATTGGAGAGAAAAGAGAAAAGCAAAACCTCTCTACTTTCTGAGTATAGGGGCGTTTGCTTGGACACGTTGGACATACAGCCTCTCCCCCCAGTTATCCGCCTTCTTAGCCGTTTTCGCGGGCATCTCTGCGTCCAACCCCCTCGGTACATGGTTGGACGCGGTTGGACATAGCTTGGGAACGGTGCTTTCGTCGACGTCGAGCTGGTTGTGAACATCTTGGTGTTCGACGCGAACACCCTCCGCCGATCCCCGACGGTGCGGATACCTGCACCCCAGACTAACCGCTTAGCCGATGGGTTTACGGTTTCGCGCGAAGAACAGCCAACTACGGAAACCTGCTCCAGAGGATACCTTTGGCGAGGGGCCTCCGGTGCAGGTGGGCTGTCCTTCAGGTGTGTTGGCCTTTGAGTCGTAGCTGTGCCTTCCTTTCGCTCCGTCTTAAATGGTGGGTAGAGCGAGGGATTCATCGCTGGTAGCGGGGTGCCCCCGTGACAAGTTCGTCGGGGATCACGCTGCTACCCCCCGAGTGTCGTTGTCGCAGTCCCCGACATGAGCGGGGGCGTAGCCCCGGTCGCGAAGGTATGCCAGGTACACGTCTGGCACTTCGCAGGGGTCTGCGTCCGTGTCCGTCGAGTGGCTGGAGTGGCGGCAGCTGGTCCGGATCGTTCGGATGTGTTCAAGTTCGAGGACACCGTCGTCGGTGATTACCCGGAGCAGGGCGACCTTGCTGGTGTCGCTGGTTGGGTACCAGCGAATGGACCAGCCGTACTCTTCACGGGTCACGCTACCCGGGGGGACGTTGATTGTCACAGTTCGGTCCCCGTCTCACTCATCGCTCCAGACCTCCCGGGGGTCAAGCCCCTCTGAGTAGACCTCAACGATCTCCTCCCAATCCGTGTCTGGAGGAGCATACTGGAGGACGAACTGCAGAGCCTCGCCTTGCCGCTGATCGGCCACCCGTGTGTTTTTTGTGCTCTCTGTGCCTCTCTCGTCGGTAGGGCGCATCCGGTTTGCTGACATTTTCTTGTCCACGCAGGCGGAGCGCCCCTGTCTACTGGACCACTTATAGTGGGACGGGCCGATAAGAAGATGTGAGGGCATCTTCTTCCGGCCCCTCTTCCCCAGGGGCATTTCCTAACCGGTTAGCTCCGGTGCTGCGTGGTTCAACACACTCCCCCAGTGTTAATAAACGGTGGCGATAGTTTAGGAATTTTTGTTAACCTCTCTCGGATGTGAGTGTTTGTACACGGATGTGAATGTTTGTACACGGATTTTCGGGGGATGTACACGGGGGCGCCCGCCGTGTACATTTCTGTACGCTGTGCTGGACCATGCCGTGTGCTTATATCATTCACCTGTGTTCAGCATCTACTCGCCCTTTTTTTGCTGTTTGGCCCCTCTCCCCGCGTATGGAAAGAATGCATATTTCCGTGCCGAAACCGCTGGAAGAGGAGGTTATTAACTTCGAGGCCGACACTGGCTACGAGAACCAGTCCCAGGCAGTGCGTGCGCTGCTGCGAGCAGGTCTCCGCGAGTGCCAGTGAGCGTCGACGACGTCGAGCAGACTCAGCGGCCGATCCTGGTCAGACCACGGGCCGTGCCAGGGTACGGCCACAAGCCGGTGCTCGTCAAGGGCGAAGTGGCCACAGCCTGCGGGGTGGGAGGTATTTCTCAGATGGAGGTGAGGGACCACTTCGTAGTGCGGAATGCGCTTCGGCCGTGCCGGGAGTGTTTCGCCGAGGGGTACCCGTTCAGCTACCAGAGCGAGCAGTTCGCGGCGTACGAGGAGCTGGCGGAAGGCGAAGAGAGAGTCTACCGACAGGTCGATATGCCGGACGATCTGCTCCCCAACGGCACTGTGACCCTCGGTGATGCGAATGAGTAGCCAAGAACAAAACCGTCCGCTCGCGGAGGACCCGTCAGACCAGAACCAGCGGCGCCGTTTGCAGGAACTGGCGGACGCGCAGCGCGAAGCGCGTGAGGCGCTGATGCTGGCTGATGCAGGACAAGTCGGTTCGAAAATCCCGTTCGCGGCCGTGAAAGCGTTCGCCCAGCAGATACGGTGGCTGCTGGTAAAGAACGGTGGTGAGGAGTTTTTCACCTCGACGTTGGGGGTCTGGGAGATTGCCCCCCCTGCGGACCTGGAGCGCTTCAATCGGGAGCCGGGGGCGAGCGATATAGGCGGGATGCGGGTCTTGGACGTCGACGATGTGGAGCCGATCCGTCACCGGATTGTGGGCCTCGTACCCCACCCGAAGAACGCCGAGGAGCCGTCCTGGGCGTTCGTCGAGATGCCGAGTACCCTCAACGGGAGTTGGGAGGCGTCGGTCGAGCCCCGACACAAGCCACCCCAAACCCACGAGTTCGAGCGTGACGAACCTGTGACGCCCCCGATCGCGATAACCCACGCCGCGTTTTCCGCGTGCAACAAGTTCCTTTCGGACACAGGACTCGACGTCCGCCTCGACGAAACACGCCCGACCAACCACATGGACTGGGAAGTATGAGAGAGACGCTGCTCTATCGGCGCTGGTACAGCCGCGTGATGGAGCCGCCGGCGAACGACTTCCTAATCTGTGTTTCGGCGAGCTCAAAATCTGCTGTGTCCGGGACAGGCAAGACGACGGTGGGGACTGGCCTCGGCAAATCCCTGGACGGCAGCAAGAGTGGCTTCGATGCGGAGACGCAGGGCACACTCTCTGCGGGAGAACTGGGGTACGAGATTATCCCCCAGGTCGAATCCCGAAGCTCCGTGATAATCGACGAGAGTCAGGGCACGCCTGGAGGGGGGAGCGCGCTGAACAAGCGCCGAGCGATGAAGACCGAAACTATCGAGACCATCGGGTCAATCCTCGCCAACCGGGACAAGATGCTGACCATGGTGATAATCGTCCAGAACTTCTCTATGCTTGACTCCTGGTTGTATCCGCTTATCGACGCGTGGCTGCTGATACGGAAAGGCCCCGGGCACCCACAGGGTCCGCTCGCGACTCACCACAAAGTGGAGATCGACGATTACGACCTTAAGAGCCCTGACCTGCGCACTCCGGCGGTCGAGGACCTCTCCTGGGACGCGCTGCCGGACGGCGACCCGGACTACGCCGCAATGGACCAGAAGAAGCAAGAGGCCAAACAGAGGTCGCAGGGTGAAACAGAGGATGCCGGGCTCAGCGACCGCGAGCAGCTGTTGATCGCAGAGGGGTACCGGCGGACCGGAGTGGCGTGGCGCAAAGTCCCGGACCAGGACGACCGGCTCACATACAGTAGCGAGTGGTATCGCCAGCGCATTCAGGACGGCGAAACGTCCGTTGTCGCGTCAGGGGACTAATCGCCATACAGCGACTATCTCACGCCCGACAACAACAAGCACAATAGCATTGTACAGTACCTTGCAAGTAACACCGGTCAGAGACTGAACCAGGGGGTGGGGTGGGTGTGCGGACGTTTGAGCGTGGTATTCGGGGGAGAGAGGAAAAACGGCGCTATTTGTCGCCGTGCTCGACGATCTGCTCGCCGTAGTCGTCGGTGAGGTGGAGCTGGCGAATGTCGGTCAGAGCTACTGCGGTTCGGCGCCCCCCGATCTCGTCGAGGCGCCCGAGCTCCTCCTCGGTGTAGGCGCCAGCCACTACCGGCCACCCTCCCGAAAGTCTTCGACGATCCACTCGCGTGAGTGCGCGACCGCCTCCGGCTTCGTCTGGGCTTTTGCGTCGAGGAGCTCCCTGCAGAGCGGCTCGATGTCCTCGGGGAGCAGGAGGACGCTCATCACTCCGTCCCCGTTTGCCAGCTGGAGGCCGATCCCCTCGGGGTGGCTGGACACCTGGACCTCCGTCTTGTTGTGGCCGCCGGTCCATGTTTCGAGGTCCCCCCAGGCCTCGACGACAGTGCTCGGCCCGTAGTCGGTGCTCTCGTCTCCCGTGCGCGCACCCTCGTCGTCGTCAGTGCTTCCGGCGGCCGTCCCTCCGAGGGCTGGAAGCCCTCCGAGGGTCGCTGCTGCGGCCAGGAAGACGCGGCGGGACACCCCGCCATCGGTGTGTATTTCGTAGTCTGTACCGCTGGCTTCTTTGCCCGTTGAGGGCGTATCGTCGTTCGCTGTCATTGGTTGGTCCCAATCGACAGCACTGGCGTCGGGGCCTCAACCCCGGCGTCGCTTCCATTCATCCATGCGTCGAACGGTGAGCGACGCGACCAGGCTGTCTGTTTCGAGGTGTGAGTGCCATCCACATAAAACCTCGTGAATGTAGGAGACTATTAACAAACTCCTACATTCAAGTGGGTGGGGACGCATTCTGTTTATAAGCAAGTCACTCAGATATGGCCGCAGATACAGATTCCAACATTCGGGCGAAAGTGTGGCTGGAGCCCGATCAAGTCGAAGCGCTTCGAAACGCCTGCTACGACGCCGAGTTCGCCTCGTACCTCCAGCAGCGGAACGACGCCATCATCGCGCTGCTTTACGATGCGGGGCTTCGCGTCGGTGAACTCGTCCAGGTGGATGTCGAGATGCTGCGGGCGGGGCGGTCTGAACTCTACCTCCCCGCTCACATCCAGAAGGATTACCCGAACGACAGCTCCCCTTCTGCCGTCACGATGGGGTTGGCGAGCGACACCTCACGGACGTTAAACTCGTACCTGGCCAGCCGATGGAAGGACACCGAGGCGCTGTTCCCGTCCCGGAAGGCCGACCGGATCACCGAGCAGGGCGTCCGGTATATGCTCCACGAGGTCGCGGAGGCGGCCGACGTTCAGCCGTGGAAGGTAGACGGGAGTCGCGGCGACGCGGGCGACGTGACGCCCCACGCGCTTCGTCACAGTGTCGCCTACCGGATGCTCCACGAAGAAGAGGGTAACACGCTCTACGACGTCAGAAACCGGCTTCGACACCGGAGCCTCCAGACGACCGAACGCGTCTACGACCACTTCAAGAAAGTGTGACCATGAGCGAGCAAGACGACGTCGATCCCGAGAGCCCACGCCCGGACGGACACTACCCGAGGTTCCGCGTCAACGAGTGGCACTACGTCCCGGATAAACTCGCACAGACGATATCCCTCGGACCAGCGGGCGATAGTGAGAAAGGCCAGGACTGGGTGCTGACATACACGCCGGAGAAGCGAGACGAGAGCGACCGTGAGAAGGTACTCGTCCGGCTGACGCCCCGGGCGCTCCACGAGCTCTGGATCGAGGTGAAGGACCTCGACACTCAGGACCGCCAGATGGGTCACCGCGCGGAGTGCGACCTCTGCGGGGAAATGGTCGATCTGAATCGGGCGATTCCGAATGCACGGGGGGAGGCGTGCCACAAGCGATGTTGGGCCGAGTACACAGGCGCTCCGGACTGGTTCAGCGACCACGCGTAGCGAGAACCGAGAATTGGTGAGAGGGGGACCGAGAAACCCGCTTTTGGGCATCCAAGGGTAGGGGTCGATGGCGGGAAGATGCCCTTCCAGAACACTGGCTACGCCGATGCGGCTGACTCTGACCCCTCGCCACGTGGCAGGCCGAACTCGACCTCGATCCGAACCGTGTCGTAGGGGACGTACGGCTTCTTCGCGCGACCATCCTCCTCGAAGTGGATGATGTCGTACTCGGCGAACAGGTGCAGATCGTCGTGGACGTCGTGCACGTCACGGTCCAGGCGGTCGGCCAGCGCGCGGATGCTCTCGGGCGGGTCCTCCATCACCGCTTCGAGCAGCTCCATCCGCCGGTCGGTCAGCAGCTGGCGGAGCCGCGCACGGTCTTCGAAGTTGACGACGTGCGGGACCTCCTCGCCTTCCTCCCACCGTTCGGCGCGCTCGGTAGCCGCCGCCTGCGCCTGCTCCGCTGGAAGCGACGTGATGCGGAGGGTCGAAGGGTACTCGACCCCATCCGGGTCGGGGGTGAATTCGTCGTGCGTGGGTTCGGTGTCAGTCGGTTCGTTGCTCATAGATTTCGTTCACCTCGTTCTGGAAGTCGTCGATCAGTTCGGAGAGACCTGTGAATTCGATGTTCGTGATGTCGCCCTCGGGCGGGTGACGATGGTGCCGGCCGACGTCCAGGTGGTACGGCGAGTTGTCGTACCGCAGGAGCGTGGCGCCGTCAGCGTCCATGTACTGGAAGCTGTACTTCAGCCCCTGTGGGAAGTCCTCGCTCACCGGGACTTTCCACGCGAGCATCTCGTACCGACTCCCGTCCGTTTTCTCGCCTTCGTCCCGGTACGCGACCTTTGCAGGCATCGTTCTCCTATGTTGGGAGACAACCCCAACAGAGTTAAAACTTATCGTTGGGAGAGAACCCCAACAGACAGATTCGTACTCTCATCCCCTCGTCGGGGAGGATGTCATGATCTGTAAGTCACCCCCCCGTGAACGGATTTAGGAGTTCGCGGTCGACTCGCGTGGCGCTGCGCTCGACGCCCAACAGCCGGCGGTCGTCACGCCGTTTGTTGTCCTCATCCGTGTCAAATCCGGACTCCGGAGACGTTCGTGGGCTCGGATCGGGGTCGGGGTCGGGGTCGGGATCTGGGTCCGGGTTCAGGCCTGGGGAGAATCGCCCACGGAACGGCGGCGGCGAACCCCGGGCAGGCACCGCTCGAGGTCCTGGGTCGGGCCCAGGATCGGGAGTGAGCACGGGTTCGGCTGAACGTGAGCGAGTTGCCGGCTGTGCAACCGCCCGCGTGTCGCTCCGTGAATCAACCACATCACTAACGTCTGTTGCTGTGTCAGTGGACGCAATCGGCGAGGTCGCTGTCGAATCATTGACACCGGAAGTGACGGTATCCTCGACGCTTGCCCCCGTGGCCCCCAGGATGTCGGGAGTGTCCGAGACAGCAGCCGCCTCAGCCAGGCCGCTGCTCACGCCGGACTCTGCGGGCAGGCCAGAGCCGATACCGATGCCGGTGCGGGTGTCAGCCTCAGTCAGACTGCTACGCTCTGCCTCTGCGATCCTGGACTGTGCTCCTGCGGTCCCGAATGCAACTCCGGTAGAGGGGCCGCTGGTCCGCCGTGTGGTGTCAGGCTCTCCGCCGCCGAAGACCCCGAGGCCCGAACCCACGCGCGAACCGGTAGCGCCGACGTTCGGTTCGGGGTCCGGCCGCAGCCGGCTCTCGAGAGCGTCCAAGTCGCGAAGATCGTCGGTTGGCGTGTCCAACCGTCGCGCCTTGATACCCTCGCCCGGCCCCAATGTAATCCCGTCACCGGAGGACGTTGACCCGCCACGGAACGTCTCTCGCTGTGCCGACGTTGGACCACTTCGGGACGTGTCTGGCCCACGACTCACGGTCGAAAAGTCCTGCTCCGGGGCCGTGTAGTCGCCGCCCCTGTCGGGCGCCGTGTAATCAGTATCGACGTCGGCGCTCTGGCGTGCCGACTGCGTGTTGATTATCTCCTGCTTTCGGCTCCGGATGTCGGCGATTTCCTGACGCTGCCCGTCGGCGTCCGGTGGGCGCGAACTAACCCCATCCACGTCCAGATCGTCGGCGGTGATCTTCTCAACGTCCTGCGAAAGCGGCCGGCCGCCGTCGGGTTTCCGGCCTCCGGTGAGGTCAACCTGCGCGCGGTCATCCCCGAGGAACCTGCGTGCCCGACGGGCGGTTGAGGTGCCCGTCCCGCCAGCGGCTTCGCCAACACGGTAGCCACGGCGGAACTCGCTCGGGCTTTCAGTTACCGCCCGTCGAACACCCTCTCCAGGGTCCACGTCGGCCTTGCGGAGCACCGACCCGGTCCGCCCAGTCGCAAGACGTGTGCCCTGAATCCCCCGTCCAACGACAAACCCCGCACCGGCAGAGGCAGCAACCTCCCCAACGAAGCGTGCAGGGTTCTCTGTTGCATCTTTGTAGACGGCGCCAGGGACCTGTCCACCGACAGCGGCGCCAGAGCGAACCACTCCGCCGAGGTTCTGAGAGTCGGTGTTCGCCCCGACCTCGACGCCGGTCTCAGCGGCGCCCGCGCCTGCGAACACGTTCCCCAGGTTCAGCAGTCCCACGGCGCCAGCCGTGGCCTTCCCTGCGGCTCCCTGCCCACGTCCAGGGTCCGCAAAGTCAACGGCCCCCTGAGCACCTGTGGCCACATTCTCGACGTCCTCGCCGAACTGCTGGGAGGCAGCGTTGAGGTCTGCCTCCTGGTCTTCGGTCAGGAAGCCGGTGTCGTCGTCCTGTGTCACCTCGTCGGCTGTGTCCTGTTCGAACCCACCCGCGAACGCCTCATCGGCCGTTCCGAGCGCCTCATCAAACACCACACCGCCGAACTCCGTGGCGGTGTCGGTATCCGTAAATGCGCGATTTATTCGGGCGAATGACTCGTCAACACGGCTGGGGACCGCCTCACCGAACGGGCCGCTGGTGTCGGTTCGCTCATTGGTTATCTCGTCGAGCGTGTCGCCGGTCTCGACGCTCCCGAACGAACCCACTGAGGAAGCGAATCGGCCGGTTGCTTCGTCGGTGCCGCCCGCAAGTGCGTCGCCCACGCCAGCCGCATCGCCATCTTGTGCAGCGGAGACGGCGCGCCCCACCGCTTCGTCGGTGTCTCCAGCCAGGGCGTCAGCGGCGCCAGCGAAGTCGCCCTCTCCTGCGGAGTCCACCGCACGTCCCACCGTCTCGTCGGTGCTGCCTGCGAGAACATCGAACGCCGAAGAGTATATCTCCTTGTTAGTCTGCTCACCACCTCCACTCTCTGCGTCCTGTGCAGTGCCCACCCCGGTTGTGCTCCTCTCATCAGTGGTGATGCCAGAGCTGCCTTCAACAAGCCCCGCCTCCTCAGCTTCCTGGCGGGCCTGCTCGTCACGCTGTTGCTGTTGCTCTCTCACCGCCTGTTCTCCGGACTCGGTCAGGTCAGCCTCGAACTTATTCGTCTCTCGTTTGTAGTCGACCCGAACGTCTTTGGCGTCAAGGTCGGGGTTGTTTTCGAGCACTGCCTCCTCGAAGTCAGATGCTTGTTGGGCTACCTCTCCTCGACCTGTCTCCATGCCCTGCCCAAACTGTCCGGCGGCCGTCTGGCCGCCTGGGCCACGCTGGCTTTGCAGGGACTCTGCCCCTTCCGGGGCGTCGCGAGAGAGAGTGCCTGCCCGGTAGTTCTGGTCCACAAACTGATCAGTCGCGTCCGTCGACTCGGTGGTGATGCCAGAGCTGCCCCCAACAAACCCCGCCTCCTCAGCTTCCTGACGGGCCTGCTCGTCACGCTGTTGCTGCTCCGTCTCGAACGTGGTACCAGAGCTGCCCTCAATAAACCCCGCCTCCTCAGCTTCCTGGCGGGCCTGCTCGTCACGCTGTTGCTGTT
>Ga0065698_100496_pt1 | contig 17393 bp, 16 predicted proteins | sample AntLakMe24m_30um_FD_59087 | JGI IMG/M metagenome (GOLD analysis project Ga0065698, IMG submission 59087) | Hypersaline microbial communities from Antarctic Deep Lake - 24m 3.0um v2 (version 3) | ecosystem: Environmental > Aquatic > Non-marine Saline and Alkaline > Hypersaline | place: Deep Lake... | reverse complement strand
GTGCGATGCGTGGGACCGGATTTGAACCGGCGGACCTCTACAGGACAGCGCCCTCAACGCTGCGCCGTTGGCCTGGCTTGGCTACCCACGCTCGCGGTGTTCTGTCGCATCTCCACGTACCCTTCCCCTAATTAAAAGCCCTTCCATTCGGCGGGACCGTGTCGGAGGTTGCCACCGGTCGGGAGAGCACACGCACGACGACCCGGCCCGCCGGAACCGGCACGGGTTTGGGAGTGGCGTCCGTCCGATCGGATATGTCCGAGTGGGCCCGCGAGAACGTCCCGTTGCTGACCGCCCTCCTGTCCGTCGTCGCGCTCGCGCTCGTCTTCGGCGCCGTCGGCGGCGTGATCCCGAGCAGCGTACTTCCACGCGCGAGCGACACCGTCCTCGCCGCGCTCCCGCACCTCAACGCCGCGATCTCCGCGACCGCGATCGGCACCATCCTGGTTGGCTGGCGAGCGATCTCCCGAGGGAACGTCGATCGTCACAAAGCGTTCATGCTCTCGTCGTTCGGGCTGTTCGCCGCGTTCCTCGTCAGCTATCTCTACCGGCTGATCCTCGTGGGGACCGTCGAGTTCCCCGGCCCGGAGGCCGTGTACAGCTACGTCTACCTCCCGTTTCTGGCCATCCACATTCTGCTCGCGATCGTTTGTCTCCCCTTCGTCTTCTACGCGCTGCTGCTCGCCGCCACCCGCCCGTACGAGGATCTGTACCACACCCGACACGCGCAGATCGGCTCCGTCGCTGCGGTCCTCTGGCTGATCTCTTTCACGATGGGGATCGGCGTCTACCTCATGCTGTACCACGCGTTCTGAGACCCCTGTTCCCGAGTCTGGCGACGAATGTTGAAGCCACTGTCACCCGTATAGTCTGACGTGCTGTTCCCGACCCACCTCCTCGTCGCCGTCGGAATGAGGTGGCTGGCGAGCCACTCGCGGGTCCGTCGACGCCTCCGGGCCGCCCCGACGCTCTCGGCGGGATGGCTGGTCGCCGGGGCCGCGCTCCCGGACATCGTCGACAAGCCGCTCGGTGCGTTCGGGGTCGTCGACACCTACCACTCGGCCGGCCACTCCGTGCTGCTCGTCCCCCTCGCGGTCGCCGTCGCCGTGAGGCATCGACACGGGCTCGCGATCGCGGTCGGCTGGGGATCGCACCTCGCGCTCGACGCGTTCCACGTCGTCGTAAACGGGCGAGCGAGCGACGCGCTGTTCCTCGTGTGGCCGGTCCGCACGCGGTCTGACCCGCTTGCGATTCCACCGGGCGAGTTCGTGCGATTCTACGTCGGAAGCCCGTCGTTTTACATCGAACTTGGGCTGTGGCTAGCGGCTGTCCTGATCGTGTTGCGGTCGCAGTCCGGCGCCGGTCGAGAAGACGGTCGGTGACCCCTCTACTCTTCGCTGGCCATCTTGTGGGCCGCGTAGAACAGCGGTACGAGCAGCGCCCCGGCGAAGCCGAGCGCGAGCGCGAGCGCCCCGATGTCGTTGGCGGAGAGGTCGGGGGCGCTGGGTCCGCCGTCGGATGCGTTCCCGCCGTCGGTCGTATTTCCGCCGTCGGTGGCGTTGCCGTCGCCGCCGTCATCGCCATCTCCCCCGTCGCCGCCGGGCGTCACGAGGTCGTCGTCGACCGATCCGATCGCGACAACGCCCTTCATGCCGACCGCCTCGTGGGGGACACAGAGGTAGTTGAACGTGTCGCCGTCGGACGCGTCGTCGAAGGTGTACTCGAAGGTGGCTCCCTCCTCGCTGACCGGGTCCCCGCTGTTGAATGTCTCGTCGTCGGCGACGACATTGTGGGCGCCGCCCTCACCGGTCCACTCCCAAACGACCGTCGTCCCGGGGTCGATCAGGATCGCGGCCGGCCCGAACTTGAGGCCGTCGACCGCGCCGACTGCGACCGTGACCTCGTCCTGTCCCGTGTAATCGTGGGTGCCGTCGTAGTTGTCGACGTCGTCCAGCCAGCCGTCGTACTGGGCCGCTACCCCGCCGGAGCCGGCGGCGAGGCCGGTCGCGGCGGCGGCGCCCGCTGCGCCGACCCTGAACAATCCGCGGCGACTCATCGTCGTCTCGTCGGCGTTGGATGTCATATCCCTATCTCCCNTCGTNNGCGTATTTAAGCTCCCGATACACGACGCCGAGNAACGGTCGGTTCGGGGTCTCGGAGGTCAACCGCTCAATCGTCGGCCGGGCTCACGCCGGACGCGACTCCTTCGATATCGCGGTCCGTCTCCTCGCCCTCCACGTCGAACGGGTACTCGCCGGTGACACACCCGAGACAGAGGTCCGCGCGGCTCTCACCGAGCGCGTCGGCGACGGCGTCGACCGAGAGATACGATAGCGAGTCCGCGCCGACCTTCTCGCGGATCTCTTCCGTCGACGCGTCGGCGGCGATCAGCTCCTCGCGGGTCGCCATGTCGATGCCGAAGTAGCAGGGCGCGATGATCGCCGGCGCGCCGATCCGGAGGTGGACCTCCTCGGCGCCCGCCTCGCGGACCAGCTCGACGAGCTGGGTCGAGGTGGTCCCTCGAACGATCGAGTCGTCGATAATCGTGACCGATTTGCCTTCCACCGTCGATCGGATCGGATTGAGCTTCAGCCGGACCGCGCGCTCGCGCTCGTCCTGCGTCGGCATGATGAACGTCCGGCCGACGTAGCGGTTCTTCATCAGGCCCTCNGCGAACGCGATGCCGTCGTCGCCGTCCTCCCGCGGCTCCCCGTCCGCGGTCGTCTCGCCGGCGGCGTCGGCGTAGCCGGAGGCGAACGCTCGTCCGGAGTCCGGAACCGGCATCACCACGTCGGACTCGACGCCGGACTCCTCCCAGAGCTTCCGGCCGAGCGCACGGCGCACCTCGTACACGAGGTTCTCGTCGATCACGGAGTCGGGGCGCGCGAAGTAGACGTGTTCGAAAAAGCAGTGGGCGGTCGACTCGCGCTCGACCAGCTGATACGTGTCGTAACCGGTCCCGTCGGGCTCCAAAACGACAAGTTCGCCGGGGCGCACGTCGCGGATCAGCTCCCCGTCGAGGGTGTCGATGGCGGCTGACTCGCTGGCGAGCACGTAGCCGCCGTCGATCTTCCCGAGACACAGCGGGCGGTTTCCGAGAGGGTCGCGCACGCCGAGGACCGTGTCGTCGTGGGCGATCGCCAACGAGTAGGAGCCGTGAATCCGGTTCATCGTGTGTTTGACCGCCCGCACGAGGTCCTCTTCGAGGAGGTTGCGCGCGAGGTCGTGGGCGATCACCTCGGTGTCGCCGTCGGACGTGAACGCGTGGCCGGCCGCCGCGAGCTCCTCGCGCACCTCGTCGGCGTTCACGAGGTTCCCGTTGTGCGAGAGCCCGAGCGACCCGGACTTAAACGAGACCGAGAACGGCTGCGCGCAGCTCTTGTCGAGGCTGCCGGCGGTCGGATACCGGACGTGGCCGATTCCGGTGCCGCCCGACAGCGACTCCAGATCGCCCTCGTCGAACGCGTCGCCGACGAGCCCGCGCTCGACGTGGCTGTGCTGTTGGAACCCGTCGTGCGTGACGATCCCCGCGGACTCCTGTCCGCGGTGTTGGAGCGCGTACAGCGCGTAGTACAGCGGGCGCGCGGCCTCGCGGTCAGCGAGCGAGACGCCGACGACGCCGCACTTCTCTCGCGGCTCGTCAGCGGTGTGGTCCCCACCGGCTTGCATATACACGGCGGTGGGACGGGAGTCGGTAAAAACCCTCGTGTTCGTGGCACAATGGCTCGTTTAAAACCTAAATATGTGCAGTATCGTGGATCGGTGTCGGAGAGTTCGCCGACGCGACGGCGACGTCACGTCCTCGGCGACGGTCCCTCTCACTCCTCGCCGACGTACTCGTCTAACCGCTCGAAGTACTCCTCCCGCGGCACCTGATAGGCGGCCCGGTAGTCCACGTCGCCGGCGACGAACCGCTCCGCGACGTCGACGGCGGCGGCCGCGCCAGCTTCGGGGCTCTCGTACGTCTCCGCGATCGCCTCGATCTCGGGCTCTAAGAAGAGGACGACGTGCCACTCCTCGGTCGCGTACTGGCCCGATCCGGGGCGGGCGTTGCGCGCGCCGTTCGTCAGGTAGATCGTCGGGAGACACTCGGACGGGAGGTCGTCGCCGCCGAAGACGTCCGGGCGATACACGAGGATGGCCCGGCCGCTCGGCTCCTCGTTCCACACCCGCCAGCCGTCCGGCAGCGCCTCGAAGCTCATGGACGGACTCCGTCGTCGAGACTTGAAAGGATCGCGCTCTCTGCGGGGGAGACTCGGTTTCAGCCGACCTCTCAGTCCACGATGTCGGAGCCGCCCGCCGGAATGAACTCCTGCAGCTGGTCGGCGCTCGCCACCTTCCGAACGAACGATTGGTCGGCGAAGCGCCCCTTTAGCTCGCGGTACACCATCATCGCGGCGTCGTTTTGGGCGTACATCCCCGGCTCCAGCGTGACGCTCGTCGCCACGCGATCGACGATCGCCGAGGGCGGCCCGCCGATGGCCTGCGTAACGGGCTCGCACTGGACGCCGACGGCGATCCGACAGGGCACGTCCTCGAAGTAGGTGCGGTCACCGCGGATCACGAAGCTCCCCTTCTCGATGTACTCGCCGCTCTCGGGAGTCTTCGACACCTGATCGGGCTCGACCATGTACGCGTCGCCCGCGCCGCGCCCGTCCTTCCAGTCCGACGAGTAGGAGACGGCGAACTGCGCGACTTCGCGTAAGGTCTCCTCCGAGAAGTCGACCGGATCGGCCGACTCCGAGGGCCCCGCGGCCTTCAGGAGCGTCACCGGGCCCCCGTGCGCCTGCGTGTGGAAGAACCGGTCGTGTTTGCCCATGTACTTCTTGACAAGCTCCTCGTTCTGGTCGGCGTTGCGTCCGCCGATGACGAGGTAGCCCGTCGAAGTGTAGAACCACCGGAAGCGGTCGTACCAGTCGTCGGGGCTCCGGATCGGGATCGAGGAGCGGGAGAGCCAGTCGGTCTGGTACTCCTCGCCGTCCTCCTCTTCTTCCCCGTCGTCGGCTCCGTCCCCGGCGGTCTCGTCGGCAGCCGCCTCCTTCGCCTCCCACTCGGCTTTCCGCTCTTTGACGGCCTCCAACTCCGCGCGAGTCGACTTAATCGCCTCCATCGCGCCCTCTTTCTTCCCTTCGATGCGCTTGGCTTCCTGATAGAGGCGGTCGGCGTTGACCTCCACGCCCGCACTCGCGTCGAGCTCGATCCGAGTCGTCTCTCCGTCGTCGTCCTCACCGTCACCGCCGCGGAGTTCGACCGTCACCGTGCCCTCGCCGCCGTCGACATCGACCACCGTCTCCGCCGCCGGGATTCCCTGCTCCGCGCCGGCGTCGAGGGTTTCGGCGATCTCGTCCCACGGCACCTCCGCCTCGCGGGCTTCCTGTACCGTCGAGAGCACCTCGTCGACGAGGTCGTACTCGGCGTACAGCAGCTCCGCGCGCTCGCGCTCCGCTTCGGCCTGCTCTTCGAACCCCTCGATCGCCCCCTGCTGCTGTTCGACGATCCGCTCTTGTTTACCGATTTCCTCCTCGAAGTCGGGCCGAGACGGGCTAGCGTCGGCCGGGGCTTCGCCCTCCTCGCTCCCGTCGCGATCGAGCCGGTAGAAGTACTCGTCGACGGCGGCGTTGAAGGAGTCGAAGCCGACGCTCGGCAGCCCCTCGTGCTCCGAGAGGGGGAAAGGCGTGACGTCGACGACGCGGGGGTCGCGGTCCTCCGCCTCGTCGTCGGACAGTTCCTCTTCGTACACCCGTGGGTCGACATCGCCCGAGCGGAGCCGCTCGCCGATGCGTTCGAGGGCCTCGTGGAGCGCACGGAGCTGGTCGTCGGTCACGTCGTCGATCGGCGTCTCCTTCTCGACGCCTGCGCGGGTACACACCTCCTCGGCGTAGAGCCCGCCGAGGTTGAGCTGAGTCGCCAGCGTCCGCACCACGTCGCTGTCGGACTCGCGCATGTGTCGTTTGAACCCGCCGAGGCTCACGTCGAGGGGGTTGAGCCGCGAAGCGGGGTACTCGTATTGCGCGCCGGGCGCGACCGTCCGGGACTTGAGCCGGACGGTCTGGAGCGACCCGACGACCTCTCCGGTCTCGTCGAGCGCGGCGACGTTCCCCTGTCCGAACAGCTCGGCGACGAGCGTCGTGTTCTCGTCCTCGCGCTCGAACTCGAACGTGAGGATCCGGTCGAATTCGTACTGCTCGACGCCCGCGAAGTCGGCGCCGGACATCCGATTTCGCAGCATCTTCGCGAAGTTCGGCGGCCGACCGGGGGCGTCGGCGACGTTCTCGGGATCCGCGACGTGGGCGCGTTTGATGTCTCCCACCTCGATCATGAGTTCGACCCGCCCGCGGTCGAAGTCGCGGAGCTTCAGCCGGAGCAGGTCGTCGTCGTAGAGGTACGCCTTGTCGACCTTCGCGCCCTCGTACCGATTGAGCTCGGTAACGAGGGCCGCGAGGTCGATGCTCGACAGCTCCCGCTTCTGGTCCATACTCAAAGGAGACAGCCGGCCCGGAAAAAGGCGTGTCGTTGTGTGGACGGGCCGCCGAGAGAGCGACCGCGTCCGGAGTCGGCTACAGCCGCTTCGAGACGTACGGCCCGTCCTGGTGGTAGCCGAGCTTGTTTCGGTAGTACTCCCGGGCCCCGATCCCGGAGATGATCGCCAGCTTGCGGTAGCCGGCGTCGCGGGCCAGTTCCTCGGCGCGTTCGAGGAGCTTCGTCCCGTACCCCTGATGCTGCCAGTCGCCGGCGCCGCCGATGGCGACCTCGCTGCCGTACACGTGGAGTTCGCGGATCAGCGCGGCGTCCTCAAGCTCGCGGCGGATCGGGTCGTCCTCGGTGCCGGGCGCGCCGGGCTGGTCGGGCGCGAAGGAGGGGAACCGCAGGCGACAGAACCCGACGAGCAGGTCGCGGACGGGGTCTTCGAAGGAGATGAAGTGTTCCGTCCCGCCGCCGGCCTCGTAGGTGAGCACGTCGAGTTCCACGTCGTCGGGGTCCGGGTCGGCGTCGTTGTGGCCCACCTCGCGGGCACGGATATCGCGCTGGACGATCCCTTTCTCCTCGGCCCGCTGGTCGGCGAGCTGTCGGAGGTTCGACTTCCAGACGCCGCCCTCGATGAAGTCGGCCGGAATGTCGCGCTGGACGCGCTGGAGCCGGGTGTACTTCGGGATCTGGTCCATCGCGTCGGCGACCACATCGGCCGCCTCCTCGTTCGAGAGCGGCTCGAACGAGTCCTGGCGCCACCGGTCGTACACGCGGGTCCCCTCGACGACGAGGGTTGGATAGATCTTCAGGTAGTCTGGCCGCCAGTCGGGGTTCTCGAAGATCTGGCGGAAGTCCTCGACGCACATCTCTCGGGTCATCCCCGGCTGGCCCGGCATCATGTGGAACCCGACCTTGAACGCGGCGTCGCGTAGGTGGCGGTTGGCGTTGCGGGAAGCCTCATTGCCGTGCCCGCGGTGCATCTCGCGGTTGATCCGCTCGTAGGTGGTCTGGACGCCGACCTCCACCTTGGTCCCCCCCAGATCGAGCATGCGGTCGATCTGTTCCGGATCGCACCAGTCCGGCTTCGTCTCGAACGTCGTGCCGATGTTGCGGATCTCGTTGGTCTCGTTTTCGGCGATCACGTCTTCGAGGTACTCGAACTCGGTCTCTTCGGGGGCGGGCGCGAACGACTCGCCCTCGGCGGGCTCGGGCTCTTTGTCGAGGTCGTAGTCGTTCATCGCCTGTAAGGCGCGCTTCACGAACCACTCCTGGTAGTCGTGTGAGCGCGCGGTCATCGTCCCGCCCATCAGGATGAGCTCCACCTTGTCGACCGGGTGACCGATCTTGCGGAGCTGTTCGAGCCGGAGCGTGACCTGTCCGTACGGGTCGTAGTCGTTCTGCTCGCCCCGGGCCGCGGCGGGCTCGTGGCCCGTGTACGACTGCGCCGAGGAGAACTCCGAGGCCGGCCCGCCGGGACAGTACAGGCACTTCCCGTGCGGGCACAGCTTCGGCGAGGTCATGATCGCGACCGGCGAGACGCCGGAGGCGGTCCGAACCGGCTTCCGCTGGACCACCTCGATCACGTCGTCGCGCGCCTCGGTGGGGGCATGGTCCAAGATTTCGGTGTTCTTCGGGACCTTCGGCGAGGAGAATTTCGAGCAGGCGTCGAGCTTGGCGGACTCGAGGTCGTCGCGATCGATCTCGCCCGCGAGGATCCGGTCGACGAGGTACTCGCAGGCCCGGACGAACGCCTCGGGCTCGTCGCCGGTCGCCTCGCTGCCGGACTCCNCATCTCCGGCGTCCCCGGCATCGCCCTCGCTTCCGGCGTCNNCGTCACTCGCCGCGTCGGTACTCATTACCCTCCGATCGACGGGTTTCGGAGTTAAGCGTGTCGCACCGAGAGAATCGGCCGGTTTTAGGTCGGCGATCGCGTAGCCGCGGCCGTGTTACGCAAAGACCTCCTGCGCGTCTCGCGGGCCGGCGGCGGGTACCGGCCGCGCTTTGCGACCCGCGAGCACCGTCCGCTCGCGGCGCGGGTGCTCGGGACCTTCGAGTCCCACGTCGGGGAGCGGCGCGGTGACCTCGACGACGCGCTGGCGGCGCTGGAGGCCGACGCCGCCGAGTCCGGCGGCGACTTCAAGCTCGTCCGCGGGCTCGCGGCCTTGATCGAGCGCGAGTGCGTCTTCGAGACGCGCGCGCCGGTCCCGCCCCAGCGCGTTCGGCGCGCGGCGTTCGAGGCCGCGGAGGCCGTCGGCGTCGCGAGCGAGACCGAGCGCGAAACCGCGATCGACCGCGCCGCCGACGCGCTCGGGATCGAGCCCGGGGACGTGGAGGCGTCGCTGTACGCCGACCGCGACGTCAACGAGATCCTCGTCGACGCCGACGTGCGGTGGGACCCGGACTCCCTCCTCGAACAGTACGACCTCTCGCTCGCACAGACCGCGCTGTTCGACGCCACCNAGGTCCGGATCCGATCGAACGACCCGAAACGGCTCGTCTCGGCGGTCAAGCGGCTCCGGCTGATGTACGAGGTGGAGACAACCCCCGAGGGCCGAGAACTGGTCGTCACCGGGCCGGACGCGCTGTTCTCGCGCACCCGGCGCTACGGGACCGCGTTCGCGCGACTGCTCCGGACCGTCGCGAAGTCCGCGGAGTGGGAGCTGTCGGCGACGATCGACGACCGCGGCCGCGAGCGCACCATGCGCCTCTCCGACGGCGACGTGACGGTTCCGGGCGTCGAACCGGTCGCGGAGCCGGACTTCGACAGCGGCGTCGAGGCCGACTTCGCCGGGCGGTTTCGCGGGCTCGACCTCGACTGGACCTTGGTGCGCGAGCCGGAAACCCTCGAAACCGGAAACCGGGTGATGATCCCCGACTTCGCGTTCGACTACGACCACGCCGACTTCCGGCTGTTCTTCGAGGTGATGGGGTTTTGGACCCCCGAGTACGTCGCGAAGAAACTCGGCCAACTCGCTGACGTGGAAGATGTGGATCTGCTGGTCGCCGTCGACGAGAGCCTCGGCGTCGGTGAGGAGATCGCCGCGCGGGACCACCGCGTGGTGAGCTACTCGGGGACCGTCCGCGTGAAAGCGATCGTCGACGTGCTCCGCGAGTACGAGGCCGAGTTCGTCGCCGATGCGGCCGCCGACCTCCCCGAGTCGCTCTCGCCGGACGCGGACGCGATCGGGCTCGACGAACTCGCGGACGAGCACGGCGTGAGCGTCGAGGCGATCGAGGACAAGTCGTTTCCGGACCACGAACTGGTGGGGCGGACCCTCGTGCGGCCTGCGGTACTGGAGGCGGCGGGCGAGAAGCTTGAAGCCGGAATGGCGTTCTCGGAGGTTGAGTCAATACTCGACGACTATGCGATCGACGACGCGAGCGCCGCCCTCTCGCGGCTCGGGTTCCGGGTCGAGTGGGAGGGGCTCGGCGGCGGGACGGTCCGAGAAAAAGGCGAGTAGCCGACGGCAGAGCCGTCGGTGGCGAGTACTGAACCACGGAGGGGGGGATCCAACTCTTTGGTAGGTGCCGTCCCTCCCGCTTAGTCAGCGGCCTGCCGCTCCTGAAGGAACGTCTCGGTCTGGTGCACTTCAGAGTCGCCGCGACGGCAGTTCGATGCGCTCACGATACTTCGGCGGAATGTCGCTCTCACCGAGGATGTACTGCTTGAGCACTGGCCATCCGTGGACGCCCATATACGAAAGAGATATGTGATTTGGTAACATACCAGTATCGCTTATTGAGGACACACATTCAGTAGGCGGAGATAACATGACATCGAACGAGACCGGAGCAGGGAACGGGATATTTCGTCGAACGGTATTGAAGGCCGGTACAGCCACACTAGGCGCGCTCGGACTCGGTATGATTACCCCCGTAACCGCCAGCGGCCAAGAGAGCACGCATTCAAGCGAAACCGAAGAGGTTGACAGCCCCGTCGGGTTCGGTGTCGAAGTTCTTGCAGGGCACGCAAACTTCCCAGATGAGGTGGCCGCGGAGTTTCGGACAACGTACGACGAGGGTGACAGTGAGGCCATCGTCTCGAACCTCCCCAGCGACGCGTCGAGCGTCATCGTCGCCAAAGTGACCTGGGAGCCGGAGGGGACATCCGGCTGGCACACTCACCCGGGCCCAGTTATCGTCAGCGTTGCGGAGGGAGAACTTCAACTGATAAACGAGCGCGACTGCGTCGAGCGCACCTACGGAGCGGGCGAGGCGTTTATCGATCCTGGGCAGGGAAACATCCACGTCGCCTCAAATCCCAGCACGACCGACACCGCCGTGGCCTACGCGACGTTCCTCGGCGTGCCCGACGGTGAGCCAGCGACGGTGTGGGTCGCACCAGCGGATTGCTGACAGCCCGATACTCGGATGGCGTCGCCATCCGAACAGATTTAGGATGCGATTTGTCGCTAGCGAGGACTGATCTGCCACCGATCGCTCACGGTGGGAAAGATGTCATTCGACGACCGGTAGGTCCGCACGGCTGCCCTTCGGCACCACCGAGCGAAGTTCGTCGTAGAGGTACAGCCCCACGCCGATCGGCGCCTGCTCCCCGGCGACCTCGTGGGTCGCTATCAGGTATCCCCAGTCGCCATCCCACTCGGGGAGATCCTGGTCCTCGCCGGCGGCGAAGGTGACGGCCTGCTCGGGATCGAGTTCGATCACGTTCTTCGTCGCGTGGGCGCCGAACCGAGAGACGGCCCGCCCCGTCGGCTTCCAGTGGTCCTGTCGCGTCCGGAGGAAGGTCATCCCGATCGCCTCCACCTCGCTGGGGTCGGTCGCCTCGCCGTTGAAGATCCAGACTTTCCCCGCCCCCTTCTCCCAGAAGCTGTACTCCTCGAAGACGGTCGGCTCGATCCCGAACCGTTCGTCCCACCAGTCGAGCACCTCCCGTCTGCTCGCGCGCCCGTCCACCTCGCGGTCATCAGGGGTCTCCGGGAGGCGGTCGAACTGCTGACCGTCGTTGGTGGGGGCGGCGTCGGTCACGCGGCCACCTCCTCGTCTCCGGTCTCGTCGTCCTCTCCGCCCACCCGAAGTTTCGCGCAGAAGAACCCGCCCGTGTCGTTGTGGTGCGGGTAGACGCGGTGCGCGCGCGTCACCGATTCGTCGTAGGTCTCGCCGTCCCACTCCGTCACTCCCGGAACCGTGTCGAGCGGGAGGTCGAACGCGACGATCTCGCAGTCCTCCTCGCCGAGGACGTGATCGAGCACCGCCTCGTTCTCCTCGGGCGCAAACGTGCAGGTGGAGTAGACGACGGTGCCGCCCGAGCGAGTCGCCTGCACGGCGCGGGCCAGAATTCCTTTCTGGATCCCGGCGACCGCGTGGACGTGATCGAGGGTCCACTGGTCGACGACGTCCAGGTTCTTGCGGCAGGTCCCCTCACAGGAGCAGGGGGCGTCGACGAGCGCGCGATCGAACTCGTCGAACGCGAGCGGCTTCGTCGAGAAGTTGCGCGCGTCCTGATTCGTGACGATCGCGTTCGTTATCCCGAGCCGCTCGGCGTTATGCCGGAGCGCGGAGAGCCGACCGAGGTTGTTGTCGTTGGCGACGACCGTCCCCTCGTCGTTCATCGCGTCGGCGATCTGGGTGGTCTTGCTGCCGGGAGCCGCGCAGGCGTCCCAGACGTGCTCGCCGGGCTGCGGGTCGAGCGCGAGCCCCGGAAGCACGGACACCTCCTCCTGCCCGTGAGTCCAGCCGTGGACGTACGGCCAGTTCCCGCCGGGGTTGCCGTCCGGGAGCCGAAAGAGGCCGTCGTGCCAGTCGACGGGCTCGTAGGCCACGCCCTCCTCGTCGAAGGCCTCACGGACGCGGGCCGGCGAGGCCGCCATCTCGTTCACGCGGACGACCGACGGCAGCGGCCGGTCGCAGGCCGCACGGAACGCTGCCGCGTCGTCGACGAGCGGCTCGTACCGCTCTAACGGATTCATGGCCACCCTTGCGCGCCGGGCGGTTAGTCGGTTTCGGGATGGGGCGGGCGGAGGCCCCACGCCACCGCCCCTCGCGCCCTACCTTTAGGTCGACAGCGGGAGTATGCGAACGTATGGCGCGCATATCCGTCATCGACGACGAAATCTCGCTGGACGAGCCGACGCTGGTGGAGGGGTTCCCGGGCGTCGGGCTCGTCGGCAAGATCGCGACCGACCACATGATCGAGGCCCACGAGATGGTCCACTACGCGAACGTCCACTGCGACGGGCTCCCGCGGGTGACCGTCTACCGCGAGGGCAACCGAGCGCTGACGACGCCCGTGCGGCTGTACGTCGACGAGGAGCGCGACCTCGTCGCGCTCCGCAGCGACGTGCCGGTCAATCCCGGCGCCGCGACCGAGGTCGCCGGCTGTCTGGAGAGCTGGTTCACGGAGACGGCGACGTTCCCGATCTTCCTCTCCGGGCTCGGCCGCGAGAAGGACGAGGCGCCGCCCGACCTGTACGGTGTCGCGACCGGGAGCGGCGGCGATGCGCTCTCGCGCGCCGACATCGAGGACCCGCCGGAGTCGGGACTCATCTCCGGGCCGACCGGCGCGATGCTCGCGGAGTCGCTGGAGCGCGGCCGCGACGCGGTCGGGCTCGTCGTCGAGTCGGACCCGCAGTTCCCCGACCCGGAGGCGGCGCGGGTCCTCATCCGAAAGGGGATCGACCCGATCGCCGGGACGGAGACGACAACCGAGGGGCTCGTCGATCAGGCGACCGAGATCCGGGACGCGAAGCAGGCGTTCGCGAAGCAGATGCAGGAGGCGACGGAGGAGAGCTCGCAGGCGGAGCCGCTGAAGATGTTCCAGTGAGACTCAAGCGGACCCCTTGACTCGAAACGACCCGTCAGTTCCCGTCCTCAAGCTCGTCGAGTATCGGTCTGTACTTGAGTTGGACCTCGTCCCACTCCCGGTCGGGGTCGGAGTCGGCGACCAGACCGACGCCGGCGAAGAGCGTGGCGCGACGGGGGGTCGCCACCGCGGACCGGATCGCGACCGCGAACGCGCCGTTGCCGGCGGCGTCGATCCAGCCGACCGGCGCGGCGTACCACCCGCGGTCGAACGGCTCCGTGTCGTGGATCGTTTCGAGCGCGCGNTCCGGCGGGAGCCCGCCGACCGCGGGGGTCGGGTGGAGCGCCTCGACGAGGTCGAGGACGTGGCGGTCTGCGTTCAACTCGGCCGTGATCGGGGTGTGAAGGTGTTGGACCGTGGCGAGCCGGCGGACCCGACGCTCGCCAGCGGAGATGGAGGCCGCGAACGGCTCCAGCTGCTCGCGGACGGTGTCGGCGACGAGCTCGTGTTCGTGGACGTTCTTGGCGTCGTCGAGCAGCTCGCGCGCGAGCCACTCGTCCTCGGCCGGCGTCTCCCCGCGGCCGGTCGTCCCCGCGAGCGCGTCGGTCTCGACGGTCCGGCCGCGCAGCGCGACCAGCCGCTCGGGGGTCGCGCCGAAGAAGGCGCTCCCGCCGGCGTCGGGCTCGAAGTAGTAGCGGTGGCAGTCCGGGTACTTCTCCGCGAGCCGGTCCAGCGTCGCCGCCCGCGGGAACGGCGCGGCGAGGTCGGCCTCCAGCGCCTGCGCCAGCACGACCTTCTGCAGGTCGCCGCCGCGGATCCGGTCGACCGCGGCCTCGACGCTCCGGCGCCACGCCTCGCGGCTCGTCGTCCGGCGAGTCGCCGCGATCCCGGGTCGCGGCGGGCGGTCGACCGTCGTCGCGAGCCCCGCAAGCCGGTCGCGCTCGGTGGCCAGTCGAGCCTCGACCGCGTCCGGGTCGGCGTCGTCGCCGACCGCGTTCACCGTGAGCCACGTGCCGTTGTCCGCGAACGTGACCTGCACGCGCGGAAGGACGAACCGCGCCTCCGGGAACGGCCCCCACGGGTCGCCGTCGCACCCTCCGTCGTGGAAGGCGAACCCGCCGAACAGGCGCGGGCGGGCGGCCTCGGTCCCGGCGTGGACGTCGCCGGAGTCGAACAGATCGTCGGCGCCGGCCCGGATCTCGGCGAACCGATCCGGGCCGCTGGCGGTCAGCGTCGCGGCCGCGCCGCTGGCGAGCACGAGCGCGTCGTCGGGGGCGTTCCACGTCGTTCGCGGCGCCGGGAGGGCGTCGAACGCGGCCGCAAACGCGGGCGCATCGATCCCGGTCGTGCGGCTAACGAGGGTCGACGCCGGGGACGAACGCGCCCGTTTCATTGGCTTCGGGTCAGGACCGGGGAACCTTTATGTTGACTATCGCGGGGACCGGTAGGAGAGCGGTCGGATGAGCGCTCGGAGGGTTAGCTGTAGCGCTCCTCGTTCCACGGGTTCGCGGTGTCGCTGTAGCCGCGCTTCTCCCAGTAGCCGAGTTCCTTCTCCGTGAGGAACTCGACGCCCGAGACCCATTTGGCCCCCTTATACGCGTACTTGTGCGGCGTGACGACCCGAATTGGCCCACCGTGGTCCGCTGGGAGGTCGTCGCCGTCGAATCCGTACGCGAACAGCACGCCCTTGCGGGCGCACTCCTCCAGCGAGAGGTTCGTCGTGTAGCCATCGAGCGCGTGGAACAGGACGTGCTCGGCGTCATCGTGTACGCCCGCGCGGTCGACGATCTCCTCGAACTCAACTCCGGTGAACGCGCAGTCGAACTTGCTCCAGCCGGTCACGCAGTGGAAGTCCTGCCGCTGGGTCACCGAGGGGAGATCGCGGAACGCGGACAGCGAGTACGAGAGCGGCTCCTCGATCGCGCCCCAGACCTCGAACTCGAACGTCTCGGGGTCCCACGAGGGCGTCCCGCTCTTCGAGAGCACCGGAAACCGGTCGGTCTCGCGCTGTCCCGGCGGGAGTCGCTCGTTCCCGTACTCGCGGTAGAGATCCGTGAGATCCTCGATTGCGTCGGCATCGGTGGCGCCCGTGTCCCCGCGGGCGTCGGCGTCGGATGCGCCGGCATCGGTCATNNCACCCAGTACGCCCCGGCGTCACCTATGAATGTCGTTCTCGNGACGGCGNCCGACGGGNNCGATNTGGAGAACGATCGTAGACATATTGGAGCAGTATTCACGAGTTGCAGTATATAAAAGAGTTATTTGAAACTCTGGAACTTAGCTTTCAATATTGCCCGAAATCGGTTTCTAATAGCCGTAGCATCGACGCCACATTTATATACCCATTCCCATTACTCCCGGACAGGAAATGCCACAAGTAGAGATAACCGTGCCGGAGCATCTGGAAATGCAGATCGCTCAGATGGTCGAGCAGGGGGAGTTCCTCAACCGCGAGGAGGCGGTCGAAGAGCTTCTGTCGACGGGGATAAAGGCGTTCAAGACGAGCGGTCCGCGAGACGAGGAGGACTCCGGTGGGTTCGAAGACGAGGGGATGATGGGCCACGAGGACGAGTACGTCTTCTGAGACGTCGCGTCTCGCTGACGTCATGCCGTCGCGTTCGGGCCTGATTTCGGCGGTCCGTTCCGATCCCTTCGTCGTCTCCGCGATTCCCTCCATCCCCGCGCTGTTTTCGCATCCCGGAGTCGAAATGCAATAGAAGCGTGCGTATACCCCTCAACAACGCTTAAAGGGTGTACGCCCCCTATCAAAGGGTATGCACAAAGACGAGCTCCTCGAACTCCACGAACAGATGGTGACGATCATGGAGCACTTCCGCAACCACGAGACTGTGGACGGCTCGCTTTTCGACCCCTACGACGAACTCGACGTCGACCCCTCCCACGTCCACAAATCGAAGAGCGAACACAAACACGCCGTGTTCGTCCTTGGCAACGCCCTCGCGAACGTGATGAGCGAAGATGAGTTCTCTCCCGCCGGCCGCGTCGGCAAGCGGATGAAGGAACTCGCCGACGACGCCGAAAGCAAGATCTGAGCCGACAGTAGCCGGATTGGAGACCGTCTCGCGGCCGACGCAACCGCGAGAGCCAACTGTCGACGAAATCGTGACCCGCGAACGCTTAAGCGCTCGGCTGCTCCCTCATCAACATGGTCGCGGAGGCGCTTTCGTCGAACACCGTCCACCTCGTCGCTGGCGGCGCCCTTGTTGCTGTCGCGCTTGCCGTCGTGTATCAGGCTGACCGACCGAGAGGAGCGTGGACGCGAGCGCTTCGCTCCCGCTTTCTCCTCGGCGTCCCGTGGGGGACGCTCGTCGCGATCGCCGCGGTCGTCGCGGTCTACCTGTTCGTGCAAAGCGGGCTGGAGAACCCGAACCGGCCAGTCGTGATCCCGTTCCGCTCGTGGTCGTACTTCTACCCGGAAGGAATGCTCTGGTCCGGGCTCGCGCACTCCGGGCGGAGCCACATCACCGGAAACCTCCTGTCGACGCTCGTTGCCGGCGCGCTCGCCGAGTATGCCTACGGGCACTTCCCGGACAGCCGTGAGATCGACGACGAACCCGGACCCGTGCGGTCGGCGCTGTCGTCGGCCGGTTCATCGTCTGCCACCGTCTCTCTCACGTCGCTCCCCTCCCGCGCGTCGCTCCCCTCCCGCGCATCGATCCGGAAATCGCTCGCGGTCGGGTCGGTCTCCCGCGAATCGCTCGCCACGAACCCCTACGTCCGGGCGTTCGTTGTCGTTCCGGGGGCGATGTTGTCGTTCGGCGTCCTGGCGTCGCTGTTCGCGCTCGGGCCGGTGATCGGTTTCTCGGGCGTGGTGTTCGCGCTGTGGGGGTTCGCGCTCGTCTTCTACCCGGTCACAACGATCGCCGCGCTCACGGGGGCGACGCTGGTGAACGTGACCTACGAGACGCTCCGGAACCCGGTCGTCGTCTCGGAGGCGAGCGGATCGTACGGCGCACCGAGCTGGGCGAACATCGCGATACAGGGACACGCGATCCGGGCTGATCGCGGGGATCCTCGCCGCGGTGTGGCTCGTCCGGCGGAGACGCCGACGGGAGACGACCGAGTGGATCGATCCGGAATCGCGGACGAGCGCGCTCGTCGCGTTCGGCGCAATCCTGCTGTTTGGGGGGTCACGCCGGCT
>Ga0065698_100984_pt1 | contig 17617 bp, 9 predicted proteins | sample AntLakMe24m_30um_FD_59087 | JGI IMG/M metagenome (GOLD analysis project Ga0065698, IMG submission 59087) | Hypersaline microbial communities from Antarctic Deep Lake - 24m 3.0um v2 (version 3) | ecosystem: Environmental > Aquatic > Non-marine Saline and Alkaline > Hypersaline | place: Deep Lake... | reverse complement strand
TTATCAGAATTTCTTCACCTCGAAACTATTGTAGTCAAGCCTGGGCCAGACCTGTCTCCGACAGCACTCACTTTCTCCCCACTCCACCCCCTCTATCTATGGAAGTATAGCAGTCTTGTCGAAGAAATGACGAATAAGGCCGATGTCCACGAAGATGAGGATATGAAACAGTTCCTCAAAACAGCCGTTAATGATAAATCGGTGATGTTGCCGACATTTACGCTTCTAGCCGACCACGATGACCCTTCTACCGATACCAATCTAATTCACTCCGGGTATATCACCAATTCACCAAAATATATCGACCCTGAAAATTCTGCACCTGGATCAAATCTTCAGATGTGGGAGCGTCTACTCAACCGACTCCCACAAGCACACCCACCAGCTCGCGGCACATTACGGGTAACTCTCATTGATCCAATCGCACCTGGTGAATTGTTGAAGCAATTGACGAAAATAGTCGGAGAAGATGAAACCGTTCAGCGAGCTGCTATCGAAATAGCGTTCATCAATAAAGATCCAATCTCAATCTATACCGGTCTAAATACTCAGAGTAAAAACAACTTAATCGAGGAATTACGACCGGATAGACAGAATACCTGTTATCAGGTTACGGTGCATGATGAGTCAGACAGCTATAAGGAGTATGCAAACGCACGTTTAAACGCAGAGAGTGAGCATTTAATTCTCGTTAATGATGATAGTTCTCTAACCTTCAACCGTCAACCACGACCAGAAGGATTCGAAATTCATCCTATCTCTGTCCCAGCTCAATTTCAGTATCAACGGTTGGCCGAGCGGTTCTCCATGACTCCTGTTCCTGAAGGGAGAGTATTTGTTAACCACCTCAATGTGATTGCTAGGATCATCGGGTCAGAAGAAAACCAACTCACGTTAGGTCAACACAACCTCGAAATAACTAATGATGAAATAGATACTCTTGAGGATTCAGGTGTGTGGGTCTGCTTATCGACTCCTGACAAGGGATCGAGCCAACAGTTCAACGTCCGAGATTCACTGATCTCTCGACAACAGGCTGGTGATCGGGACTATGCTATCTACAGCAGATATCGACGTCGTTTTGTCAATATTCTAGTCCGAATACTGCAATCGTATGATGTCGACGTCTCATCAAGTGAAGTTGAAAACTTAGTCAACTCTGTGCCTCATTTCGAGGAGACTGGACTGATGAAACTACTCTCGAGGAACCTTCATGAATCAGGGACCCCACCTATTCAGAAAGGAATACTCGGAGCAATTATTGCGACCCGCTGGCTTCAGTCGGAAGATCATCCTTCTTTGGTGCTATCCATCGACGAACCGATGGCTCGTCAATGGTTGAATTTACAAGAGACTAATGAGCGTGCAGACTTCCTGTTAGTCCGCTTGGTCAACGAAGAAATACAGATCGATATTGTCGAAGCGAAAGCTCACGATAATACTAACAATGTCTTCAGTATTGATACTGGCTCTGAAGAAGACGACGTACCACAGGTATCAGGCAAAGCAGTCCAGCAACTGGAAACCACCCGTCAAACCATAGAAGCGATATTCGCAGGTGATGATAGTTTGGCGACAAACTCACGGAAGGAAGTTCTTCGCAAGCAAATCTATTATGCATTAAAACGGAAACAAGAAGTTGAAAATGGTAAGGGGTGGGAAGAAGCATTGAACACGTTCTTTGACTCGGGTGGCAATGAGGAAAATGTACGCTCTCGGATAGTCTCTGTCGAACTCAACAATGACGAAGATTCGATACTAAACCAGACTGCAGAGACAGAATCTGGTGATGATATCATCCTTGACCGGTTGCGAGGAGACGTGGTCTCTCAACTTATTGGCCAGAGGACATCTGAAGAAGGGGAAGACGAATGACTAGTACTTCTCACCCCACCGTTTGAACTGGCAAGTAGCTTAAGTATAATTTTGGTGAATCAAGGGCAAAAATCGTCGAACAGGAAGTTTCCCTCACATCGATCTGCGATCTCCTCCATTGGGGTCAATTCGGTAGCAATGCATCACCTTGGTTTCCACGTGTGAATTGTGGTATGAATCACTCCTGAAAATTAGAAAGTTTCTCTATAAGTTCGGCATTGTATTCGTCGCCATCTTGCCCTTGGTGAACACGATAATGGCAGTTCGGGCAGAGAGCAATCACTGACTGCGGGGTATCAGGACCACCTTGATTGAGTTCATAGACATGGTGGGCATGCAAATACGGTTCACCGCGCTTATCGAGGAACGGAGCTGGTTCACCACACCCTTCACATCTATCCCCTGCTCGGTCCATCACGCGCCTTCGAACCGCGTCTGAGCCAGTGTATTGAGGCGCACCTGTTGAATCATCACTATCGGCAACTGGTGAGTTAGCGTCACCCTCTGGGGTCTCGTTGGGATAGTCATTGTTTCGATTACTCTGCTTATCAGCAGGGATCTCAGACTCTCTTTTTTGTGTTGATGATGTTCCCTCGGTTTCGGTATCTGCTTTCCCATCTGAGGAGTCATCTTGTGAGGGATTCAGAATCTCCTCAGGGGGCAATTCCAATTCAGGAATTATGTTTATAACACTATAATTATACATGTCTATAGAATTATCAACGAGAACCTTTGTGAAAATACGCTCCGAATGTTCGACACTGATTACTTTTTGTACCCGTTTGTTTGATGGGAATTTTATACTCCGTCTGAAATAATAGGCATTTCCTACTTCTTCCTTAGGTTGGGTGTAAGGGCCTTTGAATTCAACACCGCTGGTTATCGCTTTCTCTTTGATTTGAGATATCCATTGCTCCAATAGATCTCGAGATTTAGAACAGGCAAACAGATAGATTCTATCTCCGGATGAGTTCACATGAGACTACAATCAACAGTGAAGATTGAATCCTGCGATGATACTCAACAAGCAAAATAACGGCCAATTACAGATCGGTATTTCTTGTATTGTAGCAGCGTATGGCACAGCAATCAGTACACTTGTTGGACACGTTTTGAGCCTAAAGTTTGAGCCTAGACAGTGATTCTCGTGAGTCGACACACGAATGAGGCCACTGCTCTCGGGACGACATTAAAGATGGAAGAAAAAAGTCCACATCTTAACCAACACAGATGCTCCGTCGAGGGCCACTGTTGGTTAAGACGATTAGCTTGTCTACTCCCATCGCAATCCCACATCAAGAACGACGACAATGAGCCCTGTCACGGGCTCTGGGACTTTCTGGCAAGTGTCTCGAGGCATGCCGTCGACGAAACTTAGAAACTTATTGACAGATCTGACCGTCTCAGAGCCACCTGTAAGCAGTGAGATCCAGTCGACCGACCGATTCACATCACTCACTTTTGCATGGTTGTTGGCATCAACAAGACGTGATGCCTCACGATACGGTGCCGTGAACACCGACCGATACTGCGACCCAATCGCGCTTCGGCCAACATCATCACACTCCCGCGACATCTCCTCCTCATCATCTACTACACATGCAAATCATTCGATTTGGGCGATTCACACAATCTGACCGGTGTATCAACCAGATCCCGACTCGCCAACTCACCAAACTTCTGCCACACCTTCAAAATCTCCTCGAATATGAACACCTCGGGGACCTCCCTCTCATCGTCGCACGCAACAGCCACCCACACCCCAGACGACCAATCAACACCAACAAACTCAGGACTCATCTTATCTGAACAAAATCTTACGGACGATTGGCTTCATATATCAACACGGACCAATAATTCATATTCGTGTTCTTCTAAGACTTTTATCTCAGTGTCAAGGACATCCTCAGAGTCTTCAAATTGCTGTGTAGGAATGTAAAACGTCATTGCATCGTTATCACTGTTGACGTAGATATCGTCCTCCATCACATCGAACTCAGTAATAATAGTCTGTTTCAGATCGTCGACTTGAGATTCATCCATATTGGAACATTCTCTCCTTGGGACTTAGAACGTGAGGTTGTACACCCGGTTAAATAATCGTGATGCGATTGGAACGCCTTCCTTACTGTCTCTAGTTCAGGATCTTAGGGGTCATCGGAGAACTGCTTTTCGTTCATTTTGCGGCACTCTCAGATGGGATCCGAATTGTCGACGTCCACGGTCTATTGAGATTACCGAATTTCTGGATTCCTGCGATGGAAAAGTCTGCAATAGGCTGTTGTGTATGAGGGCAACAGATAAGAGCCCTATATCGATACGTTTTATGTTTATTGTCTATCAATCAATAGAAATAATTTGCCTTGCTATTGTCGTTGTTTTTCAAAGCGATTTGAAAGATATAACCAAATCATACCATCTATAACTGATTATAAAGCTATTCAGTATAAATTCGAGTACTCTTCGGTAATAAATAATATTTGGTAGTACTGTCAATAGTTCTACTAATGGCCTGTTGATTTTTATCAATACAATTTGTAGGATAACACGTCACTTTCAGATAAAATTGGTTATGATTATGACATTATCAGGGAAATGAGTCAGGTTTCGATTCCATTCGGTTTGGACCCACATGGGACTGAAGTACCAATCTCAGAAGCGATTCGAGGTAAATTAGACTACTATCAGTGTCCAAAATGTAATAATCCACTCACACCCCGAATGGGCGAGCAACGGCGGTATTTCGCACACAAACGAGGCGCGGTTAAAGACGGTGAGTGCCCACTATCATCCCAACGAGATGTTGACCAGATGGTCGATAACCTACGGACTTCTGACATCGAAAAACAAGAGTCTGCCCGTCAGATTCGCACCTATATTGGTGAAGAGCCCGGCGGTCGACTTCGACTCTTCGGAGTTATCCCATCTACTGAATGGGAACAGTTCGGGGTGGCGGCTGATGTTGATGCCCTACTTCAAGAGTGCTCAATATCGACGGAAGGAGTCATTCACCCGCCAACTGGACGAAGTTTCCATCCATCTGAGCCAGAGGTCTCATTTGAATTAGATCCTAGCGCAACAGAGTTTCGTGTCTCTATTGATGGCTCCGACCAACTAGAGAATATCGTAGGTGATTGGTCTACAGATGAAGTGTCTGCCAGTGACATATTTGTTGGAGACCAAACACGGGCACGACGATCTAACTCTAAACGACAAATAAAGCTCGGCGAGTGGGTTTATGCTGTCACAGACGGCGACGTTGATACTCTTGATGATGAGATGTCTCTGCACACATTAGGAGATTGGGAGATTCTAGCGTTCCCAGCGCGAGAAGACACTACCAAACTTCTCGAACAGTACGGTGCAGACCTCCGTACCGACAAATATGGATTTGAAGCTGATGTGATTTTACCTGCCGAAGCACATCCTACAGCTGACAAGCCCATCGAGAGTCCACCGGGATCTACGGTATTGATCGGCGTGACCCCTGCGGAAGAACAGGATCCAATATTCGAAATTGTCTCTATTCCCAAACGGAAAGGTGACACAGTCGAACTCGATCCGACTGGGCCTGGTAATACACGATTCTATAGGACCAAAGTGCCACAACAGGGGTCCAAGCGAGTCAGTGTTCACCAGCGAAACTCGAGTCGACACCGGTTGATCCATCTCCATGCCGTCGAAGCTGAAGACAAGCAACCGCTTGCAGAGTCGATGTACGGTGATCTTGGACTCACCATCGACCATGATGACCAATCTGTGCTCTTATCGCCAACTGGTGAGACTCGATCGGTCACAATTGAATCATCGGTGACACCAGCAACGTTGCCTGATATGATAGACTACGTCGGACCAGACGGAATCGACTTAGAATTGAAAGCACACTTCCCGCCAGATCATCCAGAGGCACCCTCATTCACTCGTTCCACTACAGACATAGAATCAGACCTCAGTAATATGGGCCATTGGGTGATGCAAGGGTGTACGGCAATTGATGTCACATTCGAGGGGATTGGGTCCGTATCCATAGCATTCGGGGAAGAGACGTCTAAAGGAGTGAGCCCATGACTCTGTCAAGCGGTGATCGATTTTCAGGAAAATTGAGTCTCCATGGGAGGAATAACAATATTGGAAGCGTCAATGTTGATGGTGAGACAATATCTGTTGGGCCCGTTATCTGTGAGGAAGACGAACGTGTTCAGCTCCAGTACCTAGGTACTCGGAAAGCTGGGAACATGTCCTCTACCTATGCGATTTGTCTCAGCAATCACGCTATCGATCAAAAAGAGTATAACGAGTATCTTGATCGGATAATCGACTTACTCACACCTAATGGTCCACCGGAACCCGGTACTGAAACCTATGTGAAGATCGTAGAGGTCTCCGACGACGGAATTGGCTATGCATCACCAGGTGGACAACGAATCGGCTTAGGTCCTGTTGCTGCACGCGAGGGTGACTTCGTACAGGTAGTGGGTGTCTCCCCTACTCACGCACGAGTGGTCCGGACGAACAACTCCAGGGTGAGAACTACAACACCCGCTTTTGGATTCTCTCTGAACAATACGATAAACTCCCCATCCAATTGGATGATGAGTACACGAGCGCCATCGCCGAATATGATGGTGAGACACCTATTTGTTATGTGAAAAATATTCCAATCGTTGTGCCAGACTGCGACGGCCAGATTGGGCAGAAGTTAGATGTCCGTGTCACCACGTTTGAGGATGGACAAATATTCGGAGAAGTTATTGAACTGTACGACGAAGTGAGTCGAATTAAGAATCCTGGACACTGGGCCCGAATGCAATGGCTCCAGGATGCTGGATTTGAGGAACCAACCTTCCTCCGAGTTGTCTCCGAGTATATTGGTGTTCCAATTGACCAGTTACCCGAGGATCCGGATCAACTGAAGGCTGCGTTGATTAGCGAAGCAATCAGACTCTGCTTAGCGAATAAAGCAGCCGAAAGTACCGATCCGTACCCCCGAGCTCATATCACCGGTATTAGACACTGGGTTACTCACAAACTTGAGCCAATTCTTGGCGAATCGGATGGCGATGATGGCTGGTTCCGCCAATACCTTGATGAGAAGAATGGTCCCAACCTGTCGTTCCTTGGTGATGTGCTCAAATTATCCAACGGGTATTACGCTGCAGGGTCCACACGGGCCGTCCTAATTGGTCGAGAGATTGCGATTCTAATATCCGGTGTCCCGACAGCAGAGTTCCTTGACGCTGGTTTAGATGTCAAACTCAGAGGCTCATCACGAATCATACACAGTACATCTAAATCGGAGCTGCAATCGCTTGGTATTGCGGTCCAGTCACGAGAAGAGTATACGACAGACGAGGTTGGCACGTACGATACTGAATTCCTAGCTGAATTTATCGACTCACGAGAGTCCACAGAGTGGCAAGGTGGGAACGACTGGGAAGCTTATGGTGGAGAATCTAGCTATGGGTGGACCTGGCGAGACACGCCGTTAGAAGTCGAAGATACAAAAGACCGGCTGGTGAGCCTATGGCGCGAGCCGATCAAATATGGAGGTGACGAATATTATCTGCGAGTTGAAAACGACGACACGTTTAGTGAAATCCGCATCCCACAACGGTACTTCAAGCAACTGTGTCTTATTATCGATTCACTCAGTGGATCTCCACGGACTGTTGAGATCTCTCCACTTCCAGATACGTCCACCCTTCATCTGGCATTGTCATTTTCACCACCACGATCACAGTACCGTTGGCTGACAGCTGTCGGTTCTGAGTGGCGTGAATTCGCCAATAATCGTATCCATTGGGAGATCCCATATGGTGCGGTTGATTCGGTTATTGAGGCATTCGAACAACTCCCCGTACAAATCGATGATGTCCGTCCAAACTAATCTTCAACAATGAAATCAATCAAAGAAGTCTCAGAACAAATCGAACAGGATCTTCAACAGTACATTGAGTCGAGTTACCACCTGCACCATCCACGATTAATCGAAGAACGGAAACAACTGATGGATGACGGTGAGACATCAACCAAACCGTGGGTCGAGGCGACCCCATCATACAAATCTGGACAGAAGTTTCGAGATTTGGGGCTCCCTACGGAAGTGGTCGACCTTCTAAAAGATCTCGAGGATGACGGACTAGACATCTTCGATCCACCGTATAAACACCAAGCAGACGGAATACAGTCCTTCTTTAATGACGATAAGGACCTTATTGTCTCGACAGGTACCGGGTCCGGTAAAACCGAAATATTCCTGTATTCGATAATCGGCCAACTCGCAAAAGAAGCCCAACGCGGCAATACAACCGACCAGCGAGGCGTTCGAACACTCGTTTTGTATCCGATGAACGCACTCGTAGCCGACCAATTGGCTCGGATGCGGCAACTGTTCGGCGATACGGATGGTCGACAGACATTAGCTGATCGGATGGGTCGGACTGTTCAGTTCGGAATGTATACTGGGCGGACACCGTACCACGGTGAGTTTGATACAGACAAGAACGATGCACGGCTCAAACCAGTTATTGATCGCTACCTAAAACTTCAGCAAAGTCGTCCCGATCTGTACGAGGAACTCGATGAGATGGGCCGGATCCCCGCGAAGGAACTCGAAGGGTACCGAAATAAGGGTGCTTCTAAGACCGAGCATTTCCGGACACAGCCCGGAGATGCAGAGTTGTATTCTCGGCAGGAAATGCATGGTGAAGATAATCCTCATGGCGGTATTCCAGACATCCTCATCACGAACTACTCAATGCTGGAGTACATGCTTCTGCGCCCAATTGAGAATAAATTCTTCCAAGAAACCAAAGAGTGGCTCAACGCTGACGAAGAGAATGAACTCAATATCGTCCTCGACGAAGCACACCTCTATCGTGGTGCACAGGGTGCAGAGGTCGGTCTCCTGCTAAGTCGTCTCTTACAGAAGCTTGGCATCTATAGAGAACGTGTCCGTTATATTCTCACCAGTGCGACTATGGGTGATAACATCGATGAGGCCGCACCAAAGTTTGCAGCCCAACTTACAGCTGGTAACAAAGACGACTTTGCAGTGATTAAAGGGACCCAGATCGAGTACAGCGGCGGTTCACCTGGTGATGAACGGACTGCACAACTCCTCGAACGAATTGGGTATGAATTGAGCCCCTCTAAAATAAATAATCTCGCGGATGATCGCGGATGGGACACATATGAGGGAGGTGATGATATCGATGCACTCCGTGAGTACTTGGTATCACAATTAGAGTCAGATCCCCTGTTCAAATATGCACACACCTTCTTAGAGGGAGAACCGCTACCACTTACCGAACTTGCAGACGAAATCTTCGAAGACGTCGACGAGGATCTCGCGAAAGAGGCGACGGGGAATTTCCTGTTTTTGTGTACAGAAGCCCGCGAAGGTGAGGGCCAAGCTCTGCTTCCAACAAGACTCCATCTGTTTTTAAAAGGACTCCCACGGCAGTTTGCCTGTATTGACCCGAATTGCAGCGAACGTCGGGCAACCGAAGAAGAGAATCTTCTCGGGAAGTTATATACAAACCCTCGTGAGGAGTGTGATTGCGGCGCTAGAGTATTTGAACTGCTCAGTCACCGTACTTGTGGAGCTGCATACTTGCGAGCCTACCGACGACGGAACGACACGACTGGTCGCACATTCCTCTGGTCAGAGGGAAGTAACTCAGAGTCCCTCGAAGAGGTCCACCTTTGTGTTGAAGAGCCACGTGAGGGAGGACCGAATGAACGGTCACTTCGAGATACAACACCTAAGCGAAAACTTAGCATTGACACCGGGCACTTGCTCGAAGACAGGTTTGTTGATCACGGCTCACCAGACCAGTATATCGACGCGTGGACTCCGCCTGAGGAGCCGCCATCTGATGATCACCCACACAGTTGGACACAGTGTCCTGTCTGTGGCATCCAGGAGTCATGGCGACACGGAGAGACGAAAATTCAGGATCTTGAGACCAAAGGTGAGGAACCGTTCGCAAATATCGTCCGCTCGATGTTCGAGATCCAACCAGAGGATCCAGAAAAGACTGACTCCGATAAGTACCCCAACGCAGGGAAGAAGATACTCTGCTTCTCGGATGGACGTCAAAAGGCTGCTCGTCTTGCACGTGACGTGCAGGCCACAGTCGAACTCGACTCATTCCGCGAGGTAGTGGCAGATATCGTTAGCAATCAAGAAGAGCCCCTCACAATGGATGAGTTCTTTATCGAATTCGTTCTCTACTGCAAAAAGCATGGAATCGTCTATTTCGATGATAGTGACGAATATCAAACTGCTGGCAATGTTGTGTATGAAGGATCACGGTCTGTCTTCCAACATCAAGTCAATAATCTCGAAAAAATCGCGTCTCGATACGGATTGGATGGAATCGATGAGATTCCTGATCATCCAGCTGCGAAAACAGAATTATCTAAGCGGCCACAACAGTTTGATTCTACGCTGCTCAGATCATTCGGTGATGAAAACTACTCCATTCCAGCCGCACTGATCGGATATCTCCGACCGACAGATACTGGATTGGATCATATCACGTCTGCTCTCCCTGATGTCGATCCTGAGTTGGTAAAATCGATTGTAATAGAGATCCTCTGGAGTGCATGTAAAGAACGGGCATACGACAGCGAGATTAACCCCCATCAGCGTTCAGATTCTATCAATTGGACATACTTCACAGAGGCTGAACAAGGTCTGGAATGGGAAGATATTGTTCCAGACCATATCGTCGATATAGTGGGTAACAAACTCACTCAGTCAGACCTAACTGATTTGCGAACTGCGCTCATCGAGGATGAGGGGCCTTTCGAATCCGCTGGAAATATGCGATATATGGTTGATCCGGAAAACGTAACGCTGGAACTCCGGGTTGACGGAAGTTGGTACCGCTGTACCGGGTGCCACCAATTTTCAGCGGTGTCACTTGACGGCGACTGCCCACGTGAGGACTGTGGCGGAACTGTAATCGAGGTCGACGATTCAGATCCTCACCTGAGTTCACGCAAAAGCTACCTCCGTAAACCACCCCAGAAGATCGTCAACAACGAGGCCGATCCGTTTACGCTGCGTTCAGAGGAGCACTCCGCACAGCTCACCGCGAAAGACAACTCCGAGGCTATGTCTCGGTCTGAAGAGTATGAACTCCTCTTTCAAGATATCTTAGTTGGTGATGAAACGGAACAACCGATCGATGTACTAAGTTGTACGACGACAATGGAAGTCGGGATTGACATTGGGAGCCTCACAGGGGTTGCAATGCGAACAGTTCCACCGGCTCCCGAGAATTACGAGCAGCGTGCTGGTCGGGCTGGTAGACGCGGTGCAGGTCTATCGACCATTGTCACGTTCGCAGATAATTCGCCGCATGAGACGCGGTACTTCAATGAGCCAGGAGACATGATTAGCGACCCCGGCACAGAACCAATTATCTATGCCGGAAACGAGAAGATTGCCCAACGCCATGTTAACGCCACGCTGTTAGCTCGCTTCTTTGATGCGTCTACCATCGAATCTGGTGCAAGCGTGTTTGAGTCGTTAGGAACTGGTGCTTCATTCTTCGCTGGTGATGGTAAGTACACACTGGATACCTTCGAACAATGGACTCAGTCAAATGTTCTCAACACATCGGACGCGGCCGAAGAACTCGGTGCCCTCCTGCCTAATGAACTAGGAGAGTCCCGTGGGTCTGATTGGCGGAGTGAATTTGTCAAGAGTGCATCTGAGGAGTTTCTCGAGGATCTTACCTCACTGAGTAATCGTGGTAGCTGGGACACCGACACTGACGATGAAACAGATCTGCTATCAGTATTGCTAGATGATGCGCTTCTTCCAACTTTCTCTTTCCCAATCGATGTCTGTGACTTCACCGTTCAAGGACAAGACAAGGATACGGGCCAACCGAAGACACGCTATGAGATGTCTCGGGATATGAAGCAGGCCCTCTCGACCTACGTTCCTGGCCGAGAGATTGTTGTCGACAAAAAGACGTTCGAATCGTACGGGGTGTACTTCAAATTCGCCGAAGATGCAGTCAATCGAGCGAGTGGACAAGACTGGGAAGATCTTGATTGGATCAACTTCTGTCCAGTCTGTGAGACTGTGTTTGACCAAGATGACCATAGTATGTCTGAACACGATGACCCCTGTACTGTCTGTGGTGAGCCAGACGTTGTTTCTGTCCAAAAATTCACGCCGCCAGCGTTTGCACCAGAGATCGACCAACAAGGACAGCCGGAACAGAGCGATTACTCGAACGAAGATCGAGTCTATGCGACACCGCCTAAGTATCCACTTACACCCACCTCTGAATCAGAATCTGAGGCAGGTAGTTTTGAATCTGAAAAAGAGGCAGGGGTCTCAACAGTGGGACAATTGAACAACGAACAACTCATCGTCGCGAATTTCGGTCCTGATGATCAAGGGTTTGAGGTGTGCAAGAAGTGCGGTGCTGTTGGCCTTGAGGAGCTTAAAAGTCCACACAATCGGCCATATCCGAAGGATGTGCGGAGAATGGATCTTTCTAGGTACTCACAGCAGTGTGACGGGAGCACGGTCACAACAAGTTTCAGCCATTCATTCCCAAGTGATTTGACCGTCCTCCGCATCCCGCTGAAGGATCCACTTGAGTTCATGCCCGAAGCAGACTGGTTCGAATCGGCTGGACAATCGCTGGCTGAAGCCTTAGTTATGGGAGCGTCCCAAGCACTCGGAATAGAAGATAATGAATTGGAAGGTGGGTTCCGAACCCGGTCTGCCGATGTCATTGAGGACCTAGATAGCCGTGGGTTGATCGAAATCTTCCTCTTCGATACAACCCCTGGTGGAGCAGGCTTTTCAGCGAAAGTATGGGAGGAGTTCGATGATGTACTCACTACGACTCGGAACATCCTGAACCAGGGCTGCTGTGATTCTGCGTGCCACAAGTGTCTCCGACGATATGACAACCGGCACCTCCATGGATCACTCAATCGACATCTCGGAGATGCACTGCTGGACTATGCAACGACAGGTGATACCCCTGAACCGAATCCAGATCGTGCTGCATCGCTAGTGTCTCGATTGGAACAATCTCTAAAGCTTCAGGATGCATCCTTAGAATTGAGTCAAGATCCTTCTCGCAAGAATCAGTGGAGAGTAGAATCCAGCGATGATACCTACCGATTCGGTGTCCGTTCATGTCTTCGTGAGCCCCGTCCACAGGCAGATATGGATGAAGACATTTCGGACTACCAACTCATACACAGATTACCCGAAGTCGCAACAGAGATTGTGCGCTCGCTCGACTAACCGACAATGAGTGATGACATGACGATTGATTGGTCGTATTCGAACGCCCGATTATATGAGTCATGTCCACGGTCGCTTTTTTATCACTACTGGCAACAAATCAACAGAAACACCGACTCCGAAGCTGCTGATGAACGCGTGCTCCGTGGCCAACTCGGAGCTGGCGTAGTAATTGGGAATGCAATTCATACGGCACTCGGTGAGCATATCGGTCGCTGGTCACGTGGTAAGCAAACTGGAATTAAGATTATCCGCCAGGTAGCTCGGAATTATATTCACAATGTGATAGATGCAAATCCAACACTGGGTACTGACGTTGACCCAGAGTCACTGATTCATACTACTGATACCCATATCGGACGATTCTTTCAGATCATTTGGCCCCAAATACGAGGGCATCGATACATACTCCACGAGGAAACGCACTCGTTTAAGATTGGATCTACGAAGGTATGGGTACGTCCTGATCTGTGCACTCGAGATAGCGGTAAGTTTGTCATCACCGACTGGAAATCGCGCCAACCTGCCCTTTTCGAAGATCCGTCGCTTCAACTCCGTGTGTATGCTCTCTGGGCCTATCAGGAGTTTGAACCAGACATTGACCGAATTTCAACTCAATTAGTGTTCACCAGTGATGGGCGAATCGATCATCAGTCTGTCGATGAAGTGGATCTCACTCAACTCGAGGATCAAATTGCTGCTGATGTTCTAAAGTGGGGAAATCCGAATGACCGAGCTAATTTTTCTACGGATGAATCCTTTGAGAAGTGTTCAAACTGTCCATATCTCTTCTCATGTGAAACTGGCCAGACCAAAATAAAAAATAATCAATAGGATAAAAACTCACTAACTGATCATTTCAACCCATGATGAACAAATATTGGCTTCTCTGTAAACCCAATACTCATTCGAGTAACATTTAGCTATTAGTTGAAGTACAAGCGGAGGCCCCCATTCAACTACATTCTTATGATGTTTACTTTGATGATACCTCTTTTATTAATTTTCTCAAATAATCGGTGTCTACAAACGTTCCCTGGAGTCTGGTGAGTGAATCAGCTTCTTTGAATAGCATATCTCCGTTTCCGCCAAGGTCCTCAGCTCCGGACTCATCAAGGATCACTTGGGAGTCGGAACTAGATGGGAGACGGAAAGCGATACGCATATCCAGATTTGCACGTAGATCTGTGTCGATTATCTTCGCACTCGGTCGTTGCGTAGAGATGACAAGGTGGACCCCTACACTTCGGGCCTTCTGAGCAATTCGTCGTACATTCTTTTCGAATTCATCGCTTTCGTCACCCAGTCCGTCGATAAGGTCTGCGTACTCATCGATAATCACTACCAGCGGGCGGAGCGATTCATCACTCCGCTCATTGTGTTCCTCGATATCGATGCTGCCGCTTTTGCCAAGGACTTGCGTTCGGCGTGGGATCTCCTCTTCAGTAATCCACTCGAAGAGATCTGCGGCATCTTCGCTCTCGGTGATTACCTTATCATGTTCAAGATTCGGTAACTGGTTGAAAAACATGAAGTTCGTCAACTTGGGGTCGACGATTGCTAAGCGGAGATCGTCTGCATCAAATCTCTCTAAGAAGCATGTGAGTAGAGAGTAGAGGAAGACGGTCTTCCCACTTCCAGTTGTCCCACCAACCAGCATGTGTGGTGCCTTATCGAGCGATGCAATGTAGCTATTACCGGCCGGTTCAATTCCGGCAATGAAGGGAAGTTCACTGAGTGTCAATTCATCTCGAACAGGAATATCAGATAAGTAGCTCTGGATATTGACAATATCTGTTTCCTCCCGTGGCACGTCGATAGCAACGTATTTTGTTCCAGGAAGGCGGTGGATGTACGGCTCGCGTTCGAGCGCCATCTCGCGTGCAATGTCTTCTGCCCGACTTTGAAGTGGTCCTTGTTTTTGTCCACTTGCCAATTCCACCTTGTACCTCACGAGATTTGGACCCACTTCTACCTCTTCAGAATCGATATCTTCGATTTCAATCCCAAAGTCAAACAAGACACGTTTCAACGATTGCACTTGATCGCTGTACTCGCTTGGATCTCCGAATGTCCGGTCTGTGTTGTTGTTAGACTGTTGACCCTCAGAGGCACTCGAAGATTGCTCCTCGGCTTGTGTGTCAGAGTCAGGATCTGACTCCTTGGTTGATTCTATTGGGTCTGAGTTAGATTCTTCGCTATCAGCGTCGCTGGTTTCGGTATCTGGTAACTCCTTAGCATCTTGTTTCTCATCGGTACCACTCATGATTAGGCGTACAACAGTACTTTTCGGAAGCCGTGATACCCTGAGACTCTGGAGATCGTCAGTTACACAATCAGTCGTCGACTCACTCGAGTTCTGATTGTTGATTTCGACCGAGACGATCCGTGAGGAGACAGCCATTCGTTGATCACCACGGAAGACCTGATTAATTCGATCAGACCATTCTCCTTTGTCTCCGGCGACGTCCCGCCCGATCAGTTCATAGTACAACTGTTCACGCAGGGCTTCCCGTCTTGGTGGGGTCGTAATGTTGTCTTCCCCATCGAAGAGACCACGTATGGTATTTGTTGTCTCTGAAATCTGGTCAGCGGCATTCCCGGTGACAACATGATCACCATCCTCTTTTTTAATCTGGAAGGCCTGATCTGGCTCACTCAGGGATTTCACCTCGACGATTTCCATCTCTAATCCACCTTGTTTGTCTGGCTGGAGTACGATGAAATCAGCACGTCTGTTGGAATCGCCGAAGTTTAGCCAACGTCGTGTTCTGGGATCATCAATCGAAAAGACCAGTTTTGGATCTTCATAGGTCTCATCTATCCAGTGGACTGCAATGATAGCCCCAAGCAGCCCTCTGGAGTTTCTCGACCGCTGACTCCCGATCGTCTCCTGAGTGATCAAACGCAGTAATCCACTTCGCTCAGTATCGGCGATCCGTCGAGCTACACTTTGAATATCAGCTTCATCCGGAGCAATCGGATACTCGTTGAGAAGACGCTGCAGAGTCCTCGTAAAGAGGTCGATGTCTTTAGAGTAGATTCCATAATCTCTGTCACCGCGTCGCTCCCGCGAAATAAGATTTTCTTCCCAGAAGGGATCAGAGTTCATCGAGGGTGCGGACACACACACCCATACAGCTTCATCCTGCAACTGTTCGACTGTATCGCTATCAATGTCCAGTTCATGAACACCAGCATTGTGTAGCTTTTGACGCTGGTTCTTCAACTGGTTTACTAAGTCTTGGTACTCTGAAAAGAGCTTACCTTCTGTAGATGCACTAATCGTTATTTCATCTTCGAAGGAGTCATATTCGTACTCTTTTGGGACATATAGTGGGTTGATGGCTGTATTCATGTCCCGTTCGAACTCTTCGACAAAGAACGAGGATTGATCGTTGAGTACTACGAAATGCTTTTGTTGCTCATGAAGGTACTCGATCAGTTCTTCGTAATCCCGACATTCTCGAGTCAGAATATTATATGACGCTGTATCACCCTCGGGTCCGAAGTGATTGATTATGGTTTCTTCCTCAGTGGAGGTCGTTCCAGCTAAGATATTCTTTTCGTCGCCGTTGATGTAGGCAAATTCTACTGTAGCACCCTCGATTTGGCCATCCTCTGCTGCATCTGCAATCGCAGTAAGTACCTGATGTGGTTTGATCGGATCAACCACTGTCAACTTTAGGTGCCGTTCAGAAGGCGGATATGCAGCTGTGAATTTTTCGAATAAGTAATCCCAGAGATATTGATTATCTCCTGGTTCTGCACGGTCTGCTTCTGTGTAAACTGGAAGAGGACCTTCCTCATCAGATTGTATCAGATAGGTTTCTCCATCTAACAGGCGGCCTCCTCCAATAGAGATATTACTAAGTGCATGCGGTTGTTCTTCAACCGTATCCTTCAGGAATGTCTTATCTTCCTCTGATAATTTCTCGTCATCTTCGTTCACCTCCATAGCTAATTCGACATATTTCCATAGATGGAGCGGGTGTAATGGTGAAAGAATCAACTCTCGACCCCTCTTAGTGTCAAGGACAACCGCATCAAGGAGGAGGAAATCAGCTAGCAGACGACGGGCACCCTTTGCGCTTTCATCCTGAAGCGTTCGATACTTTTTATCCAGGATGTTCTGAAGGCTGCGGTAACTCCGAAGATATTCGTCTGCACTCTCGAGGAGATCCTCATCACCCAGCAGTCTGATCATCGGACTATGAATCAACGCTGGAATTACGTCGACGAGTTTCTCTCTTGCCTCTATGTAGTTGTCAAGTGCCTCTACCACTGAAGCGAATTCCTCATTTTTCTGAGCGAAAGTTCGGAGATTGTCGAAACTTCCACCTTCAGTGTCGACCTGGAAATCCTCTGTTTCAAGCGCGGAGAAGTTCATTATGGATTCTTCGCGTGTTTCTCCTCCGCGTACGATCCCCCCGTATCGACTTTTAG
>Ga0065698_100248_pt1 | contig 18826 bp, 18 predicted proteins | sample AntLakMe24m_30um_FD_59087 | JGI IMG/M metagenome (GOLD analysis project Ga0065698, IMG submission 59087) | Hypersaline microbial communities from Antarctic Deep Lake - 24m 3.0um v2 (version 3) | ecosystem: Environmental > Aquatic > Non-marine Saline and Alkaline > Hypersaline | place: Deep Lake... | reverse complement strand
TCGGTGGATGACTTCGCCGTCCTCGACGACCCACACGCGGTGTGGGGTACCCGGCCGGTGGTAGTGCGCCCGGCCGTCGCCGTCAATTCCGAGCTGGTACGCGCGCCGCGGGATGGCGTCGATGCTTTCTTGCCTGTTGGAGTACCGAGTGTGCATGGGTTTGCTTGGTTTCAGACCCGACTCGCGTGTTCACGCACGCGGGTTTTCGACGAAGTACTCGCCCTGAGAGCTGGGTCTGTGTATTTCTGTGTAGGGTGGGTTGTCACATAAAAACCTTTTTGTCATAAGGTAGTGTTCTTCTTGCATGGAGGACAAGATCCGGGGATGGGAAGATGATTAGTGATTACGAGATACTGACGTTCATGAAGCAATCGGACGACCCGGCGTTTACCCCAAACGAGATCGCGGATCACTTCGATCTCACAAACTCAGCTGCACGGAGGCGGCTCTACAACCTCGTGGAGGACGGAAAAGCTCGGATTCAAGAAGCCCGGTCACCGGACGGTGCTGTTCTGGATCGCGGGCGATTACTCGATCGACGCTTCCGAAACATAGTGCCGGAGTCCTTCGTCAGTCGGCCAGTATAGCACGCTCCGGCTGCCGGTCTTCTTCTTTTTCAAGTAGCCCTCCTCAACCATTTTGTTCATTCGAGTCCGAGCAGTGGCGTCCGTAACGCCAAATTCATCGGCAACTTCGGGAACGATAAAGGCTGGATCGGTCGATAGGAGGAAGAACCGCAAGATTTCCAGCATCGAAATTTTTGGGTCAGGTCCGCGGCTCACGATTTTAGAGTTGGTTGACTCCGGTAAAATAACACCGGGTCGAAACTCTATCCTATGAGACACACTTTAGTAGGATGGGCATATAGAGGACAATTGGAGATGCACCCCCACGCCCCTTCGCTCGGCATCCACGGAGGAGCCACAGGTGCAGAATCCCCCGCAGGCGTGGAGGTTACGAACGCTATAACTCGCATTGGTGCGGCGCGGTTCGACTCCGCGGGCGAGCATCCGGCATTGAGCCGGGGGGTGGCGACCAATCGCCGAGGACCGCGATCGCGAAAGCGCTCGTGGACACGACCACAACAGGGTGTGCTTGCGAGCGACACCTGCCGAGTTTTCGGCACAACCCCCTGCAACAACGATTCGCCCCGGTTGGGGCATTTTCGTACCTCAGCGCTCATTCAGGCTGAGATTGCGGCGCAGTATGGATCGATTACTTCCAGTTTCGTTGCGCCCGCTGGAACTAAGTGCGGTCCCGCGAGTCGATGTAGTAAGCAGTCTCGCTCAGGAACTAAAGCGCGGGCCGGACCCGCGTCTGTGGAGACAAGCGGTCTCTCGCAGAAAGACTCCAGCCATAACTGGAGTCCGATGATGCCCGGCACAAACCCCCTTACGTGACCCCCAGAGAGAGGATCAAGGTCGTGCGTTCAGGCAGCCCACCACCGTATTACACGGAGGTGAGTTGCGTTGGCACCCAGTAGCGACTTTTGGCGCGGAGCCCATAAATCTTCTCACCATAAACCGGCGGTATCGCCGGGGCATCCTGTTGTTAACAGGACATTCGGGGGTGCGCTGTGACGTTCTCCGTCGTTGGCTGCGGCAGTCACGGCGACCACCGCGGCTGCGGCCAACTGTGGATCGTTTCGGACCTCCGAGCGTCGTCGACGGTGGCGTGCCCGCACTGTGAGACCGAGCACAACGCGAGTCAGCTCAAGAAGGTCGCTGAGAGCGACGATTGGCAGGCCGTTTGCGAGCTGCGCTCGCGGATCATGGCCGAGCGTTCGGACGGCTACGACGGCAACTACAAGCAAGACGTTGAGCACTACGCGGTGTTGGCGGATCGCGTCGACCAGCAGCTTACCAATTTTCACGGGGCCGGCACCGCGACGCCTGACTGTCTCGGGAACGTTGTTCGCGTCGGCGACCTTCTCGACGCGCACACGGCGCGGCCGGCCGTCTACACGCCGAAGGCGAACGCGGTCGTGACGAAGGCCGACGTTGTGAACGCGATCGTCGAAGACCCGCAGTACGACACGACCAGCGAGCACGAACAGTTCCTAGAGGTACTCGCGGATGACCACCTCGAACGGAATCATTCGACCGTCGAACTGCCCGAGGCGCCCGACCCGGACGATCGATACCCCGAACAGGGGAGCGTCCGCGTCACGTCCGGGTTACAGTCCGACCTCACGAACACCGTGCCCGACGTATCACCCTCGCGGGCCGAAGCCCTCCCGAAGCTCCTCAGCCCGCTGACTGACGCATGTGTCGAGGCGGTTGAGGCGATCGCCGACGACGAACGCCGGCCGATCGCGTCGCTGTTGAGCACGCCCGAGCCGGATGCGAAGACGGGTGTCCACCACCTCGCGGACGAGTACGGCATTGACGCCGGGAACGGATCGTTCGGCGCCGCGGTCGTTGACGCCGCGCGCCACGACCACGTCCCGGAGGATATCCGCGAGGAGCTTCCGCAGTACGGAACGGGGCAAAGTCTCGAAGACACGAACCTCGACGCGCTCCGGCGCGGCCACTGCGCGCTCCTCCGAGCGGGCGGTGTGACGCCGACACTGCACGTCGAGTTAGACGCCGACGCATGGACGACGCTGGAGGATCGCCGGAAGGGCGAGCGCTTCTTCGAGGCGGTCGACCTCCTCGCGACGGCCGTCGACGTGACGATCGTCGCTGGCGACGACGTTCGCGAGGTGCTCGCCGAGCGCTTTGGCGAGTGGGCCGACCGTCACGACCTCACCGATGACCTTACCGACAGCCGTGATACGTCCCGGCAGCCCGCCCGCGACGAGAGCGAGGAGAATCGACTGGATGCGTACCGCACACTCGACGCGCTCAACAGTGGCGGCCGGTACCGGATCGTCGGTAACCTGTTCGCCGATCAGTCGCGTTCCATCCGCTCGCTGCAAGATGACGCCGAAATCGATCTGGCCGCCGACTCGATCAACCGGTACACCGGCGACCTCGAAGCCGCTGGCCTCGTTGCGATCGACCGCGATACCACCGGGAGCAACCAGATCACGCTGACAGAGACCGGGAAACTGGCGAAGGACTGTCTCACCCCGGATTACTCGCTAGTTTCGCCGGAACAGGGGACGCTTGATTCGGAGTCTTACCACCCTATGATCAATTCACAGAAGTACAGTGTGTCGGACGGCTCCGAACCCGAGGCAGCCCCCCCGGCGGACTCCCCCGCAGAATGGCTGGCCGCAACCGGTGACGCGGACGGCGACGGCGCGTACGTCCGCTGGATGGACGGCCGGGCCAGCAGTGTGGATGCGTATGCCCCTTCCACAAGCGCTGTACGGCGGCTTCGCGGGGGGATGGAATCACCCTCACGGATGCACCGGTGCGGCCGTTCGAGGACGGCCGGGTGACGCAGGTGTCGCTGATGGAGGATTCCCTGCACGCAGTCACGCAGTGGGGCGGCGCGGCAGCCACGCTGGGGCGTATCGCGGCCACCTTATCGACCGGCCGAATCTGGGGGACGGCACTCGATCGCGAAGCGGTCACTGACCTCTGTACCGACCTCGGATCGGCACCGAAGAACGTCCTTGAGTTCCTCCAGCGCGGGATGCAGATCGGCTGGCTCGATGCCGACAGCGTCATCGACCAGGACGGCCTCGATTACCTCGCGATCCGCGACCACCTGTATCAGGTTGGTCGGTCGGTGCTCGCTCGACTCAGCAATCTCGACGACATGGCGGATGGCGAGCGGCGGGAGTATTTCCGTGACGCCCACGGCCTGTTGGCGTCGATGACGGCATTGCTCGATCGCGTCGGCGTCGACACGACGATCCAACTTCGGTTCCCCGACGGAGAGGCCGCACGGACGAACGAGAACGTCCGAGACGACGTGGTCTCGTTCCTCGCGAACACGGCGCCGAAACAGTCGCGCTACGGCGCCCACAGCGGGTGGCGGCAGGTCGTCGAATCTCGGCCGGACAAGCTCAAGTACCGCCTGCCGATGGATATCGACCCGACCGCCCGCACCGCCGATCTGACGGCGTCGTGGGTGGTCATCGGCGACGGGATGGATGGGCTTCGCGACGACGTGGTGGCCGCCCTCGACGACGTGGAACCCCGCGACGCAATACAGGATGGCGACGAAGAGGGTATCGCGATCGACGTGCCGGTCCACGTCGGCGGGACGTACGCCCACGCGAAGGCCGTCGTTGAGGACCTGATCAGTAAGAAGGGATGGAACACGATCCGGCAGGATACTGATCGCGTCACTCGGGCGCTGATGGGCGTGCTCTCGCACGCTCCGGGCCGCGTGTCACCGACGATCGTCGCCGACGCCCTCCTCGGAATGGGAACGAACGGGTACGGGCTGGACCTCCGGATGGGTGACGTTCGCGCCGGGCTCGCTCGCGTCGCCAGTGAGGAACTGTTCCCGACGCTCGCACCGTCAGTCGGAAAGCTCGTGCGAGCGCTCGTGACGGCCGACGGACGGCTCGAAGCCGGCGCACTCGTCGACGCTGCGGGCATCCACCGGCGGACCTACGCGACGCACATGGACACGCTCGAAACCCTCGATCTGGTGAACCGCACCGATGACGGCTGGGGACTGACGCTGGAGCCGTGGTGGGCGCCCGAAGCCGACCGCGAGCGCGCCGACCCGGCCGCCCGGACGCTCGAAACCGGCGACACGATCCTCCCCGACCAGCCCCGGAGTGAGACGGAGGTGCTCTCGGAACTGGCGAACGCGCTGGCGTGGCGCGGCGACACCGACACGTCGGCCGCGGACCTCCGCCTTGACCTCGGTCGACAGCCGACCGTCGACGAGCTGATCGAGGCGATTCCGGCGCTCGACAAGTGGGCCGCACCGATCGCCGCGCACTGGCCGTCGGAAACTGGCGACGATACCTTACCACCCCATGATCCGGCCGCAGTCCCCGAGTTTTCAAACACCACTGAGGAAACTGGAACTACCTTACCACCCTATGATCCGGGGTGTTCAACGGCGACGATCGGCGTCGAATCCGACCACGAGCAACAGCCGCTCGCCTGACGTTACTACACGATAGTAACATGTGAACCGAGTCGGGCTGATCGCTCTGCCAACATTCCCAGAAAACGCGGAATCCACGGTTAACGTGAAAACAGTTAACTGTACGACGCGCACACTGTGAAACATGGCTATTGACGGAGAGACCCCCAATCCCCCGGCTGAAGACGAGATGTTGCCGGACGAGCGGGAGATACTCTCCGAGCGCGGCGAAGCGCTCGACGAAGCCGATGACGACGATCTCCTCACGGTGGATGAGGTAGCGGCCGATCTCGGAATCGACCTCGACGAGTAACGTGCCGCGTTCGCCGAGCAAACTCCGTATTCTCCCGGAAGCGGCTACCGATATCGAAGAGATCCAGCAGCGTGATCCAGAGGGTGCGACACGAATTCTGAAAAAGATCGATGACTGGAAAGATCAGATTCAGTGGGGCCGTGTCCCGCAAGAACACTTGACGTATCTCTCCGGGTCAACGGCGTACAATTTCTACCGGCAACGAATCGGGAACAGCAGGTACCGCGTCGTGTACGAGATTAGTGACGACCTGATGACCGCGGTGGCCGTCTTCCCGAAAGACGACAACGCCTACGACCTCGACGACTACCGGAGTCGATTGGATCGACACTGATCGAGAGCGCTCCGACGCCCCTTCCACGTCACTACAATATAGTAACCACCGAATCTTTCGGAGTTAGTATTGGTATACGGTTATATTCTCATCATCTGTTGTTGAACGGAGGTTTTCTGCATATTTTTCTTCTACAGTCATTGCATGATCCTTATCAGATGTCTTTTCCACAATACCGGCGCCAACGATATCTGCCAGAGCCGTGACCATTGCAGGTGAGTTAGTATCGGACAGTTTCCCGACCGAGTGCGCAACGACGCGGTCTGGAAAGTTCGAGGAATACCCGACATACAGCGCAATTTCTGTGTCCCACGCCGTACGCAGCCAATGAGGGATTTCATCAAACAAAACGTTCGCTTCCCGCTCAAGGCTCTGTAAAGACGGGTACTTGTATTCAATTTGAATACAGTAAACGCAGTGGGGTGTTGAGGCGCTGATGAGGTTCTGGGCTTTATCTCTGATCTCTATCTTCCCATCTGAGGGAGTAAATTCGATCCAATCATCTATTTTCGGAGGTGGTAATTCAGAATCCCAATTGGAGAATGATTCGTAATCTTCCTCAAGAAGATGCGAAGCGTTGTTACTTTGATATAGAGCACAGACGGCTTCTTCTGGGGGCATAGAATACTCCAGCAAATTATACACTTCAGATTCAGCAGCTCCTCTGGTCATCTTAGGGATTCTTGCTACTTTTTCGATAGCCGATTCAACGTCTTCTTTAGTGTAACTGCGACCTTCCCAGACTTCTCCCATCGTTAAAACGAGCTAAGGTACCTACCGGCATAATCACCCACCACCGACACTCGCAATCCCGCCACAGAGTTGGCACGAAAATCTTTAAGAGGGTTGGCTGTATGTGTTCAAGTAACTGAGAAGCAGACGGCACAACCCCCTATACTCCCGCCGACTGCGGCCGCCGGCTCGGTCGTCGGGAACTCGTCACACCGGGTGACGGGCCGACTCTGCTCTCGGACGAATAGCCACGGCACCCACCAACGAGACGCTGGCGGCCTCGACGCCGCCGCACAACCCCCCCTACATGTCCGAAACACAACGCACCAGAGAGGCATCGACACGTCGATCGCCCGGCGCGCGCGAGTCGCCATACCCGCGGGAGAACTACTTCGCGAGCGTCGACGACGAGTACGACCCGGAGCGCGAGCCGCTCGACGACACACGCAACGATCACCACCTCCGGACGCTCGATCGCGGGACGAGCAAAGACGAGTGGATCGTCGCGACGCTCCAGAAAGGGCAGGCGACGATGCTCTGTCCGTACGCGCTCAACGAATCGCCCGACGCCGAATGGGCGCTGCACGACGAAAACGGAGAGGTCGTCTTGAGCGACCCGAGCGAGTACCCGCCGCCGGCGTCGGGCTTCGTGACGCCCGAGACCGACACGGCCGCCCGGAAGCCGTCGACGAGTCAGTGGCGGTTCAACCCCGACCACGGCTATCTCGTGTTCGGCGGGATTCCCCGCGATCAGTGTCGTGAGGAGTTTCTCGCGTTCGTCGAGGAACTGCTGGACGCGATCGAGGCCGAGCCGCTCGAAGGTGAGCGCGACGCCGCACTCGAACTGGCCGCCGACCTCAAGTCGCGTGGCGACCGTCCGGATTCCGATATCTGCGAGCTGATCGTCCGGAAACTCCTCGGCAGCGAGTCGCTCCGTGAGTTTGTCGCGACCGGCAACTACTGATTGGCCTCCGGCGTCGAATTTTCCGCGTCGAACGCAAACACCTTTAGGAATCGGTTTCCGATATAGGCGTGACCCGGCAGCGGGCGTTCAATCCCGTGTCGCATTGAGCGACAACTTGTAAGGGGGTTGTGCCGGTGCGACACGGGCTGACGCCCGGTTGCTGGGTCATCATTCATACTGTTGCTTTCTCGCGAGCGTCGCTTCCGTTCTGATCGCCGTCTGTACACCTCGTGTTGGCCGTCAGTCCGGTTCGAGTCCGGGCCGGGGCGTTCGCAGTTTCGTCGGTCCTCGTTGTTCGCACGCAGAGAGGTACGCATTCATGTCCAACACTACTCCGTCATCGACCAGTCGAATCGCTCGTTCACTCGCACCGCGTCACGTCCTGCCGGTCGCGTTGCTGTTCCTGATCGCCGACCTGGCGCTCACTGATGCGCTACTCGGGCTCGCGGTCGAAAAAAACCCGATCGCAGCGTGGCTCTTCGAGTCGATCGGCGTCACGACGACCGGGGTTGTTGCTGTTGGGGTCGTGACGCTCGCGTACGTCGGTCTCGACGCACTCGATCGGTACGAGCGTGAACGGCGAGTGGTCTCCGGCGGGTTGCTCGGCGTCATGATCGCGCCCGTCGTCTGGAACCTTGGCGTGTGGGTACGCCTCGGTACGCCCAGCGTTGCGCTCGGGGGAGTCGTCGAGATGCTCGCGACCGTGATCGTCTCGATGGGTGTGGCCATCGGCGCGACCAAAGTGGATCTGGATAGGGTTCCACACCCAGATAGCGACACCGTGGTGTCGATCGTGTTGTCGGTGTTAATGGTGACGAGTATGGTCGGCGGAGCCGCTTTTGTTGGCACACAATCATTTTCTGATTCGGAAGCGGGTGGTACAGTCAGCGCTCAAGAATACAACAGTCAAAGTTTGATATTCTCGGTTAGCAGTGATGACTCACTGAGAGCAATAAATTCGTCAATGGGGTCCCAGGTATGGAGATTTGATGGCCATACATCTTCATTAACTACGGTGGCTGTTACACCTGACAAAAGTACTGTTTTCTCTGGTGGCTTCGACAACACAATAAAAGCAGTTGACACAACATCTGGTGAAGAGATATGGTCATTCAATAATCATAGAGATACTGTAAGAGAAGTATCTCTGTCGGGAGATGGCAGCATTCTATACTCAGTTTCAGATGATGGTACAGTAAGAGGAATTGATGCTGGAAGCGGGGCACAACTTTGGAAATATGAAAATGGTGGAAGATTGATTAGTGTAGAACCACTTTCAAGCAGCAATTCGGTTTTATATGGAACAGCTGGTGGGACTGTAAAAAGATTAAATATTGACGGAATGAACATATCATGGTCGGAGGGATTACATTCATCATCTTCTGATGAAGTGGATGCAATTGAACAATCAATTGGCGGTTCGGTCTACAGTGGAGCGGGTGACGGAACCGTAAAAAAGATTGACCCATTTTCAGGTAATATAACGTGGGTGTATGATAATATTGGCCCTGTAAATGATATTTCAGTATCAAATAGTGGTATCTATATTGNATACGATGGTGGTGTCAAATCCTTGAATTCATCTGGCGGTCAAATTTGGTCATACAATGATTATGCTGACAATGTTCGTTCTATATCTGCGTCACAAGTAGATGATGTTGTTTATACTGGAACAGGTAATGCTGGAACAATCAAAGCAATAAATACGACAAGTGTAAGTTCTATTTGGTCATTTACCGGTCACGGGTTGGGTGTGAATGCCATTGCAGCAGCACCTCCTTCAATTCAACCAGATCCTCCCTTCCCGGGCTGGGAAGACACCGCCCCGCTCATCCGTGCGGTCGACCAAAACGGCGATCCGGTCCGAAACGCGACGATCGAGGCGTGGTCCGTCGAAACCGAAAGCCTCGCTGACGAAGTCGAGAACAAAGAGGCACGCGCGCAGGAAATCATCGACGAGCTGGACAACGTCCAACCCGATCAGTGGACGCCACCGACACAAGTCGATCTCTCCTACGGCGACCTCACCGACCTCTACAACGACTCACAACCCTCGGGCGTCTACCCCACGGCCCACACCAAAGGCGACATGGGGATCGCGGGATGGGCGGACACCCACGATCTGATCCCGCGCCTCGAATTTGAGTCGGGTGAGAAAATCTACCTGTACGCGTGGGACGGCAGCGCCGGCGCGAACATGGGACCACTTGCCGACGGTGTCACCTCCGAACACTACGGCGAGATCGCCGACGACCCGACGTTCAACCTGAAACGGATTTCTCCGACCGGCGAGACACTGGATAACCACACGGTCGAATCGACCGAGAGCGAAACCTACTCCGGCGGCATCCCGCCGCTGTCGTACGAACACGACTACGCGACGGCCACGGTCCCGGACGGATACTACCTTGTGAGCGTGCAGGGCAGCGACACGCCGGGCTACGTGATCAAGGTTGGTGAGGCGACGGACGTGCTCACCACCGAGATGCGAAACGAGGCGAACCAATTGACCGAGCAGGCGGAGACGCTGGGGAGCTATCTCGGTGAAGACACACTCATGCGCGATCGCGTGACAGCGACGGAGGAACTGACGAGAGAGAGCCACGAGTACGAGAACAGGCCACTCGACTTGGATGCGTTCGACTACGGTCACGGATACGTTAATCCGGGACTCCAGATACACGGGCAAGATATCAACGATCAGAAGACGGATCGCGTGCGGGACTTCCCAAACGTCGCCGGCAGCGAGATTTACCTGCAAGGCTACCGCGGGCCGGACGTAGGAATCGACGACTTCGAGGACCAGAACGTCACGGACATCATGGAGCTGGCGTCGAACGTCGACGAGCCGATCTACGCGTCGAAAAAGCCAAAGCGAGTGGACATGAGCGAGATCGAGGATCCGGACAACGCAACGATCGAGGTGACGCTCCAGAAGTTCGACAGCGGGCTCAACCCCGACGTGAGTGAGTATGCGAACGAGACGGAGCGACTCAAGAACCAGCTACTCAATCAGTCGACCGCAGAACTGGAGTCGCTGTTCCGTGACAACCCCGAACTGCTCAACGGGACCGAACTGGAAGCCCGCCACGAGGAACTGCAAGACCTCGTAGAGAGCAACAACGACCTCGAAGAGCGCGTCGCGGAGCTGCGCGATAGCGAGAGCATCGACGACGCAGCCAACACAAGCGAGGAACAGCTCAAAAAGGACCTCGCAGCAATGGAACAGGCGATCGCGGAGCTTGAGGGGCAACTCGAAGCCGAACCACCCACCTCCGAAATCGACGGTGGCGAAATCTTCGCGGAATTCCCCTTCGCAGAGAGTCTCAACCCGGACGCAATCACGGTGATTGCGAACTACGAAGACGGGTCGAGTGAGGTCATCGATGACGAGTACATTAGCGTTGAATCGGCGAGCGTACTCGGCGGCGATCAGGTAGTCGTCGACGGCCTCGAAATCCCGTCTGACCGCGCCGTCGCAGACCTCGAAGTGAAAGGCGTCTCGACGGGGGGCGCACTCGGCACCTCGCGCGATTCGGTGACGAACCCGGCGTTCCAAGGGACGATCCCCGAACTGGACGCAATCGACATGAGCACACTCCGGCCGGGCGTCGGTGATTCGGTCGGTATGACGCCGCGCTCTTCCGCCGAGGGCTACGGTGGCGCCGAGAGTGCGACAGTGTACGGGCCGGATGGGCAGACGCTCAACGTCACCCGAAACGATGAGCGGTTCCGATGGACGCCCGAACAGACGGGGACGCACACGATCCGACTGACCTACTCGAACACTATCGGCGGCGAGTTTACCGAGACGGTCCGCGTGGGCGTCGAGGAAAACCCCGCGTCGACGCCGCCGACAGTCCGCGTCACTGATGGCATCGGTGGCAATCTACTCCTCGCTGGCGACGGCCTCGAAAGCGGGTCGATCAGCGTAGATGGCGCCAATGCCAAAGTCGTCGCACAGGCTCCGGGCGACAATGCGCCCAGTTCGCTCGATATCCATGCCGAACAGCTCGCGGTCGACAGCATGGACGTTTCGGTCGTCATGGGCACCGATCAGCGCTCGGTCGACCGCCACGTCTCACTCCGTGTCTGGGCGAACTTCGGCGTCGAGGACGCACTCGTACTCCGACAGCCCGGCGAGCCGATCACGGCGGACGAACAGACACCGTTCGGGGCGTTCGAGACGCGCACCTCCGAGTCGGGCAGCGAGCATCAGGTTGTCGAGACCTACACCGAAGCCGACGGCACGACCACGGTACAGGTCCAGCGCAACCCGAGTCTTCTCGACCGGGCGAGCTACCAGATCGCAATCTGGGGCATCGACCTGCCGTTCACGACACTCTCGACGACGCCACCGATGTCACTCCCACTAACCATGACCGCTCCACCAGCCGTTGATGAGGCGACCGCCGGGCAGATCGTGTTCGGGCCGACAGACATGACGACCGCGGCGACGGGGGTGACAGCATGAGCAACCAGCACTCCGAGGACGATCGAGAGGTCACTCGGCGGGAATACCTCGCGTCGAGTGCCACGGTTTCTGCGACGGCGACGCTCCCACTCGGCTTTGCGGCCGGCGCGTTCGCGAGCGATTCGCTATCACCACTCGCGAGACAGTTCGTGAGCGCGCAGTCACCGGGGCTCGCGACGTTCGAGCACTCGATCCGGCGATACGCGACCGACCCGTCGTGGACGCTCAGAGCGAACACGGACGACGACTACGCAGCGCTCACCGAGTGGGCGCGCGACGACGATGACGTAACGTTGGTCCGCGAGTACCAGCACACGAAGGGCGACGGCGGCACCGTCACGATCGGGGCGCCGGTCGCGACGGTCGCGGGTGGGTACCTCAACGACGGCGTTGCGGACGAGCCGTGGGTGACGGCGGCGGACCTCAACGTCGTCACGAGTCTCGTTGCCCCGAAGAATATCCCGGTGGACGCCCGCGAGTTCGAGCAGCTCGCTGGCATCGAGTCGTTCGTCTTGTCGACGCTACAGGGACAGGAGTCATTCGACGCGACGGAGTTTCAGGCGAGCGACGACTCCTCGAAGTCCACACTCGCGTTCGATGCCGAGACGACGACACTCGAACAGGGTCGCACAATCACGAACGACACCAGCGCGGACGGCGCCGGCGCGCTCCTCGCGGTCGTCGATACCGGCCTCACGTACGATTCGGATATCTACGGGCGCACGGTCACCGTCGACGGCTCGGAGACGACAGAATCACGCGTCCACGAGGAGTCGACGAACTTCGTCGCTGCTGGCGATCCGACGGTCGCTGCGGAGGGCGTCGATATCCTCGACGATGCATCAGGTCACGGGTCGTGGGTGACAGCAGCCGCCGCATCGAGCGCACCCAAGCCGTATCGAGGCGTCGCGCCGGACGCAGACCTCTACATCGGGCGCGCACTCGACCACGAAGACGGCTCCGGCGCCGTCGCGGATATCGCGACCGCCGTTCGGGCCGCGACGGACGCTGGCGCGGACGCAACGTGCATGAGTCTCGGGTCACCGCTCTACACCGAGGAACTGGCGGACGCGATCGCGTACGCGACCGAACACGGCAACACGATCGTCGTCGCTTCCGGAAATGACCGCATGGTCTCCCGGTTCGTCGCCTACCCGGCGGCAGACCCGAATACGCTCTCGGTGAGCGCGACGGACGTACCCGCGAGTGGCGACCCGACCGACGTGAGGAGCGCGTCGTTCGCGAACGTCGGCCCCTCACCGGGGACCGTCAACTTCTCGGAAGGAGAGACGAGCGGCGTCGAGGTCGATATCGCCGCGCCGGGGATGGCTCAAGAAGCACAACTCGACAGCGGCACGACCACGCTCTCCGGAACGAGTATGGCTGCGCCCGACGTGGCCGGCGCGGCCGCACTCCTCGCGACGGAGGGCGTCGACGACCCAGCCGAGCGCCTTCGAGAGACCGCTCGACCGGTCCCGAACCTCGCGCCGGCGGAGTCGAGACACGGCCTCCTCGATATTCAGGCAGCGCTTCAGAACGACCAGCCAGAGGACGAGCCGGCGGACGTGCTGACGGACGACGCCGAACTCCGAGACGACATCTTCCGTGGGGAAGCGGCCGCACGCGGCAGTTGGCTCGCGACCTTCCTGTAGGGATATCCATGACACGAACACGACGCCAGTTCCTCGCGAGCGGCGGCGCTGCCGGGCTCTCGTTCCTCCCCGGCTGGCTCCCGTTCGTCGGGGGTGACTCAGACGACACGGAGTCCACCGATGACCGCTCTCCGACGCTGGCCGAGCGCGAGGATCAATACGGGATGACGATCGACTACCCCGAGGAGTGGCTCCAGAAATACCGACCGGCGTTTATCGCCGATCGCGACACAATGCAGCAGTCAATGGGACTGTACGCACACCGCGTGCAGTACGACGACAGCGAGTACCAGTACGCGTACTACTGGCACAAACTCACCCACCAGCAGGGAATCCTGTTCGACGCGGACAGCCACCTCGGCGACCACGAGCCGACGATCGTTCGGGTCGACTCGGACGGTGTGATCGACCGAGTGACGTACACGTTCTACCACCACCTCGCGGACAGCATTTCTGGAGCCCGTCTCACCCGAGCGCTCCGAGCGCGGGAGACGGCCGAGCCGACCCACGTCCAGCTCCGGATCGTCCCGCCGTGGCACAACTATGCCGTCGTCGAGGGCACACCCTCGCAGCCGGTGTCGTTCCGCGATGTCCAAGGCGACGCCGACGCCTCTCACCTCCGGACGTGGGAGACGCAGGGCATCTTCGACCCAACGGCCGATGAGGCAGTGTGGAGTCCCCGCACCGTACAGGACCGAGGATCGTGGTGGGACGAGTCGACGACTGACTATCAGGCCGCGCAACTGTACCTGCGGCTCGGCCAGTACATCGACATTGCGGGCTCAGGGGAAATCGATCGCTAATCCGCACATGAGCAATCGCACGTACGGTGCGTGGGACCGGCCACCGCCGCCCGTTCCACCTCCTCACGACCGCACGGTATCGCTCGCTAACCAACCCGACTCCTGCACACGATGTTTGACACGAATACAAATTCGACGACGATAGCTGTCGCTGTCGCACTCGCAACGGTCATGCTGCTGGGCGCGTTCGCCGCCCCGGCCGCGGCTGTGAGCGGTGTGACGGTGACGGCCGATGACGACGGTACTGGCGCAACGACCACCCACACGGTGTCCTTCTCCGACGACACTGATGCTGGGGACATTGACGAGCTGACGATCGACTACGAAGCGACCGACGTGTCCGACGTGACCGCCGACGACACCACGGTGACGTGGGCCGGGACCGACCAAACGGTCTCGAACGTCGAGGTTGTCGACGACACGACGCTTACAGTCACGATCGACAGCGCGTACACGCTCGATGACACGACCTCAGAGACGGCCGAGGTCAACATTTCGGGCGTCGAGAACCCGCACAACACGGGCGACTACTCAGTCAACGTGACGGCCACCGACACCACCGCAGGCACCGACCTCGGGCCGACCACGGGGACGTTCACGGTGACGCAGGGCGAGACGCCCTCCGTCACGGATAACTCCACGCTAACGGAGGATGCGACCGTCACCTACGAGGCCGACGACAGCATGGCTGACACGGTCGAAGTTGAGGCGGGCACGGACAACCTCGAACTCCAGGTCCGCCACGACGGCGCCGTGCTGGAATCGTACGATTCCACCAGTGACGCGTTCACTGAGGTGACCGCCGCGGGCACCGACACACCCGGCACCTACGAGTTCAACGTCACGCAGGACGCCTACTCGGGTGTTGGCGTGGACTACAGCGACACGGCAAACGTGACGCTCGCCGTCGAGAATCTCGACGCGAACGCGCCGGTCAACACGTTCGACGTGACGCTGGACAATCAGGCCGACCGCTCGCAGATGCACATCTCCGCGGCGGAGATCGAGTCGCCGGACGTGCTGGACGTGACGACGACGACCGACGAACCGTGGCTCGCGGAGTACCGCGACGCCGAGAACGAGACGACCTACGAGGTCACGTCGACCCGCTCGATCAACGGCTCGGACTCGACGATCAGTATCTTCGCGAGCGACGACGGTGTCTCCGAAGAGATTGACGCCGCGACCGAAGACGCCGAGTCGGGCGACATCATCCACAACCTCGCGCTGTCGCACGATGAGGGTGTCACCCTGATCAGCTACGACGAGCGTGCGGACTTCGTCGAGGACGGCGACTCCTACGCGGTGTACGACTCCTCGACTGACCGGATCGAGTTTACGGCCGGTGACGAGTACGCAGACGCCAGCGAAGTCGAAATGACGTTCGCGACGACGCCAGCGACGAGCCTCGACAGCGTCGACGTGGCGTCCGTCGCAAGCGCGTACGAGGGCTCGGAACTCGGTATCCGCTCTCTGAGCGCGGACCTCGGCTGGTTCGACGCCTTCCGCGTCGCAGACTCGCCGTTCTCGTTCGAGATTCCGTCGCTGAGCTGGGGACCGTTCGGTGACGACACCAGTGACGACGAAAACGCCCTGATGGTCGGTCAGATCGGGGTCTAAGCATGGGATTCCCGCCATTCTCGTGGCTGGAAAGCAGTATCGGCGAGAATCGGTCGTGGGCGCTAGCCCGCGTGACGATCGGGATTCTGTACCTCGCACTCGGGTGGATTCCGGCGACGATCGGTTTTGCAGTCGGACTCGTCTACTTCTTCGGCGATATCACGCTCAAACTGACCGTGAATCGCCGCATGGAGTGGCTGCGGCCGTGGGCGAAATCCACGCTCGTCTGGAACTACGATCTGGTGCTCTGGATCTTCGGCGTCGAGGAGTTCCCCGGCTGGATGGGCTGGACGCCGTAGGCGAGACGCACCACTGACCAACCCCGCCGGCCACACGTTACTACAGTATAGTAACGTACGTCGGCACCCCTGCTGTCCGCCCGCTCGGTACCCACGCCGACGCCGCGGTGCAACGCCGCGGGCGAGCTTGGAGGTGACCCACCTATCCATGCCGAACAGACCTGATCGAGACGACCACGGCCGGTAATAAACTCCCGGATACGGTCGGACGTCGGGCCATCAAGCACACGAGAGCCGTCTCGGGACCGTCATCCGACGGATCTACTGGCGGTGTTACGACTTCTACCACTGGCTCAAGCCGTGGTAACGCACTATGACCGAGCCACCAACCACCGGCCACGCGACTGAGCGCTCGCCGCAGCAACTCGCCGCAGCAACTCGCCGCGATCGCGGTCGTCGCGTTCGTCGCCTTCCCCGGCACGCTCACCGCAACCGCGTCGGGACTCTTCGTCCTGTACGCGTCGCCGCCGGCGTTCGCGACGCCCGGACTGGCGGTGCTCGTTGCCGCACTCGCCGTCTGCACTGGTGCGACACTCGTCGCACACCATACACTCCGATGACACACCTACACACCCGAGTCGTTGCTGTCGGACTCGCGGCCCTCATGCTGTCTGCCGGCGCGGCCGCTCCCGTGGCCGCAGCGGACAGCCCGTTTGGGGATCTCTGGTCCGATGACGACGACACCGACGACGCAGAGGATCTCACACTGACCGAACGACTCGAAGAGACGATCGACATGGCCCGCTCGTGGGGCGTTGGCGTCGGCGGCGGTCTCGCCGACCGCGTAAGCTACGAGGCGTCACAATCGACGCCGTGGGCCGATCCGCCGAACCTCAGCGCCGAGGCGACCGACACGCGCGAGACGATCAACGGCAACTCGACGCAGATCGTCGACTACCTCAACAATCAGACGGACGCCGCGAACGCGAGCGTCGACAATACGACCGTTCATGAGCTGCGACTCGTCGATGAGGACCACGCGCTCTCGGAGTCCATCTACCTCGTGTTCGAGTACGACCAGACGACGGGCCAGTGGACGACTCTCACGGCCCACGAGAGTTACAACGGCTCGGCCGATTACGAGCACCGATTTAGCGGATTCCTCGCGACGAACACCGCCGACGAAACTGACCGGTTCGTCACCGAATACGTCGCCGACGGTGAGCCGATTGCGAGCGACCGAGCGTACAACGCGGGCGTGCTCTCACGGTACGCCGGCCCGTTCGGCTCAGACGCCGAATCGACACTTCTCGATGACGGGTTCGACGGGTTCGAGGACGGGGCGGACTCGTAATGGCTTCGCTGTTCGCGACCGTGTGGGCGCTCGTCGCCTACCCGTTCCGCGTTGCCCGCGAGACGCTCTCGAACCTCACCGACGTGCTCGCACAAGCCACGCCGGAGGACCTGATCCCGCCGTGGATCTGGGAGCAACTGACGAGTACGTGGGCGTGGGTCAAGATCCAGTTCCCACGTGCGCTCGGCTACCGGGCGACACCCTACGAGCAAATGACGGCCAGCGTCGTGCTCGCGGTCATGCTGGTCATCGTCTCGATCGGCTTTCTGACGTGGGTCGCGCCGATCTTCATCTTCCCGTTCCTGTTCGGCGCCGCCCGTCTGATCCCGCCGGTCGACCGGGCGTGGCCGCTCACCGCCTCTCGGGGTGATCGACCCGTATGACGTGGCGAGACTACGTCCCGTCGATCGACCTCCGAAAGTGGCTGCGAAGCGGCGGGCGCACCGGAGCGCGACTCGCGTCGATCACGGCGTTCGTCGTCCTTCTCGGGCTCACCGTCTTCGCAGCGTTCACAGCCGGATCGGTCGTTATCGCCGCGCTCGCGACGTTCGTGTTGTTCTTCATGCTCCGCGCGGCGCTCCCGGCCGAGCGCATCGACACGTTCGTCTCCGATCTACTCAGCGGAGAGGCCGGCGTCCAGTGGTACGAGTGGCTCCTCGACCAGTGGGCCGCACTCCGCCGACGGCTCTCCCGATGACCCACTCACCGCACGTTACTACAGTATAGTAACAACCGGCTCTGTTGAAATGCTATTTTCAGACATATTCAAAACTGAAACAGCCGGGCGATNGCGACTGCGAATGAATCAGGGACACCGGCCGCGCAGAGAAGTTGCGTTAGGCAGTGTGGATTCAAAGACCGGTTCTGGATCGGTTGGTTGAGTCGCATCACAGACGCGGATAAGACCGTCGGAACGGACGAACACGTTCCACGTGTCTACCTGAAAATTGAGGAGGGCGTCATCGTCTGTGACCCTGTCATTAGAGTCAAACAGTGCGTTGAGGGCGTCTGGGTCAACGTAATCGAACAGCGGTGGGAGATCAGTTGGATCAACACCGACAGCATCCGCTAGGGCCCAGATAATTGCCTCTGTAGCGGAACGATTACTTTCGAAGTCGTATTTCGCATCAGCGACCGGTTTACATCCACAATAGACGAGTAGTTCTCCCTGATTGTTCATAAGACACTGAGTCCCACACTCCATAAAAGGTTGTCGTGAACATATGGGTGACAAAATATTCTCATTCTGTATTGAGCGATTAAAGGTGTGAATCTATCAACTGATGAGAGTTTCAACAAATCCTAACAACCAGCAACCATGCACCAACACACATTCC
>Ga0065698_103418_pt1 | contig 20037 bp, 18 predicted proteins | sample AntLakMe24m_30um_FD_59087 | JGI IMG/M metagenome (GOLD analysis project Ga0065698, IMG submission 59087) | Hypersaline microbial communities from Antarctic Deep Lake - 24m 3.0um v2 (version 3) | ecosystem: Environmental > Aquatic > Non-marine Saline and Alkaline > Hypersaline | place: Deep Lake... | reverse complement strand
CAGCAAATACAGGGGCCGCAATGAGCATGATCAGTCCGGCGTACTCCCCGGACGGGTTACCGAAACTCGTCAAGAGGATGAACCCCGAGACAATTTGATCGTAGAGCGTCCCGAACTGTGCCGAACTTGTCCCCGATGGGTAGTTTGTTAGTGGATCGAACGGCATCGTCCAGGGGAAGTTATCCAGGAGATACGACGTCTGTCGGAAATGATACCACGGGTCGTTTCCGCGGAACGTAACGCTCCCGTTAGTTTGGAAGTTACCGAGTGCACGAAGACGAACGGCCAACATAAACGCAATGACAGCGCCCAGCACTGGCACGTGGTAGAGTTCTTTCAGTGCCTCGCCGAGCGAGTCGGCCTGTGTTGCGTCCCGAACGGAGTCGACGATAGCGTCTTTCATTAGTTTGTCACAGATACAAACGGTCAATAAGGCTTGTGAAAGTGCGCGTGGGATCGCGATGATCAGCGGTACCTATCACCGAGTCGAAACAGCTAAACGAACACCGGAGTTCACGTAGATTGTGCACGTGTCGGTCGTCCTCTGTACGTACGCGGAAGATATGTACACACATTTCAGGGAGGCAGCCGACAGTATCCTCTCACAGACGTATGGGTCTGTGGAGCTTGTCGTGATCGTCGACGGCACGGAGACCGTGTACGATCAGGTTATTGCTGACTACGGAACGCGCGACGACGTCGTGGTCCAGTGTAACAAGGAAAACATCGGACTACTAGAAAGTCGGAACCGGGGGGCCAGCGTAGCCAGTGGGGATGTCGTGGCGTTTATCGATGACGATGCTGTGGCGGACGAACGGTGGATCGAACGGCTGATTCGGGCCCACAAGGACGAAGAGGCGATCGCTGCTGGCGGTCGTATGACACCGCTGTGGGTTGCCGGCAAGCCGTCGTTCCTGCCGGAGGAGTTCTATTGGCTCGTCGGCGTAACTCACCGAGGGTTTGCCGAAGGACCGGGAGAGGTGCGGAACACGTTCGGATCGAACATCTCGTTTCGGGCGGACGTGTTTGAGGCTCTCGACGGCTTCGATACGGATATCGGTGGCCGGAAGGGTGATCGGAACCTACAGGGCGGTGAGACGGAACTGTGTGCACGGCTCCATGCCCAGTATGGACGTGGTGTGTGGTACGAGCCGGGGGCCGAAGTGGGCCACAAGGTATTCGACTACCGGACACGGCCCGGGTGGCTGCTCCGACGGGCGTTCTGGCAGGGATACTCGAAACGCGCGATGGAAGTTCTCGTGCCCGAATCGAACACCGAAGAGTCGGCATATCTTGTTGACCTCCTCGTTCGATACATGCCCGACCGATTAGGGAACGCCATCCGAGGGCCATCGATCACCGAAGCGACGAAGTTGTTCATGCTTTTTGTCTTTACCTCGTGTGTCGGACTCGGATATCTGTACGCGTTCACACAGTGGCGGTAGTCACAACGATTTAAACAACGGGCGATATCGTGGATAGCATGGACGCCGGAACCGAGACTGATCAGTCGGTCTGCGTGGTTACCCATCCCCTGTCGACCACAAGTGAGGCGGCGGTCAATGGCCTTCTGGAAGTTGTGTCTGCGGCTGCGAGTTCAGTCTCCCTGATAACCGCGAACCTCCCCGAGGATTCCGATGTATGGGATAGCTACGAAGTGTGTGAAATTAGCAGTTCGGAAACGGGGGAGTCGGTCGGTACTGCAGCAGTACGATTCATACGGAACCAGATACGGATGTGCAGCGAACTCCGACGGCGCGATGAGGAGATCGTGCTGTTCTTTGGTGCTGTCTCCTACCTGCTACCGATACTGCTGTCACGACTGGTAGGAAAACGGGTCATCGTCGAACCCCGGGGAAACGTCCCCGATTCCCTCTACCGGATCTGGGCCGACCGCCTCCCTGATCGGCTGGCGTTCCTGCTTTCACGGCCGGTGTGGCTGCTCGAACGCGCTGGCTACCTCGCCGCCGACGCCATCCTCCTGCTCTCACCGTCGATGGCCGACGATCTCGGTCTGGAGGCTCCGAAATATCAGCACAAAATCCACGAACACGGCGCACGGCCGGTCGACATCGAGCGGTTTGCTCCAACGACACCGTTCGCCGACCGGGATCGAACGATCGGCTACCTCGGCCGCCTCGACGAGGAGAAGGGCGTCGACGTGCTGATCGAGATGGTGAAACAGCTCCCCGACGACATCGAGTTCGTCTTTGTCGGCGACGGTGCCCTCCGGCCACAGATCGAGGAGGAACTGGCTGACAAGATCGACCGTGGGAGCGTCAGGCTCGCTGGGTGGGTCGACCACGACGAGGTGCCAGCGTTCTTGAACAGCTTCCGATTATTAGTGATGACCTCACGCACCGAAGGTGTGCCGACGACGGCGCTCGAAGCGATGGCCTGCGGAACGCCAGTCTGTGCGACGCCAGTCGGCGGGATTCCGGATGTCGTCCACGACGGCGAAACGGGGTGGCTGCTCACTGAAGCATCGCCAGCAGGGATGGCAGCACGGATCGAAAACGTGGTTCGTAACAGCGATAACTTGGTGGCAACGAGTCAGACAGCGAGGTCTTATGTCGTGGAAAACTATAGTTTCGATGTTGTGGTGAAAGCGTACAGATCCGTATTCACAGAAGAGAGATACAGATAACTAGTCATTTTGTAATTCCACTTGTATTAGAGCACCGTGTTCAGTTAATCGAATTTTATTAGGTACAATCGCCGAAAGGAGTGATTACTGCTATGGACAACCGAAATTCACACCATCTCGTTCCTCAGGGTTAACTAACCATGACTGGTCACATATACCCGAGATCTTTCAATTGTTGCTGGACATCGTCTGACTCGATACTGTCTTCGATGTCCAAGGTGTCACTCTGTGGACGGTGTGCTCCATCCGCCAACTCATCTTCGATAACTCGACGAAAATCGAGCACCGAGTCGATCCGCTTGACGATTTTAGCGTCAGTAGATGCAACCATGGCTTCGTTCGTATGAACTCCGTCCTGGAGACCGTGATCACTGATCAACACGAGCTCATCGTCCGCTCGAAGGTCCTTCCGGAGCTCCCCCAACAAATTCGTCAATCTCCTCGTATGCGCGCATCTGTAAGGCCGGATTTTCGTATGCAATGTGGCCGACCAAGTCCAATCCACTCGTGTATCCGAATATAAGCTCGTACTCCCGTCGGCGAACCGCCCGACGCGCGCGTGCAATCCGTATCATCGACATTTCCAAACACAACTGGTAGAACTCTCGGGGGTTTGAACTCGAATGCTTGTGTTTCGTATTCTCTGTCGGATCGTGTTGGAAGAGATCACCCAGATTCCCCCGCAACTCGTGTTCTCGATCTTTCAGATCAGGGTTTACAACGTAGTTCGGAATACCGATAGTTTCTGCTGAGATATTGTCAAATAGTGTTGAAAGACCGTTCTGGGTATAGTAGGAAACCGGTGTTCTGAATGGGACCTCATCGGTGTTGTTGAGCAACCAGGCACCGAGTATACTGCGAACATTTTTCGGGAGTACTGCAGTTGCCAACGTACTCCCGAGATTGATAATCGGACTCTCCCATGAGATGCCGCTCTCCAGTTGGAGACCGTGTTCATCCGGAAGTAGACCAGTGATTATTGTCGGCCACAGTTCGTGTGTGCTCGGTTCGTCTGTAGCCGAACTGAGAACAGTCTCGATCGATGCGTGGGCATCCAACGTTAGATTCGGATGGTCGACGCTGTCGACGAGATCCGGATCAAGAGCATCGAGCCCTAAGACGACTACAGTCATTGTGGCTTCGTATGGGTAGTGTGGAGAATTAACTTACGGTTCGAAAGTTAGCGGTCTGTACGTTTCGTAGTACGAAATAAGTGTTCTAAGTCAGTCACAATAGAATCGATAGCTGACTGCCAGGTATGGTTGTTCAGAATATACGTCCTAGCTCGGTCACCCATTGCCGCTCGTTCCTGTTCGTCGAGTCCTGACAGTGTCTCGATTGCCGCTGCGATGACTTCTGGCGTCACTGTCGAGATAGTGGCACCGATATCACGCTCGTCTACGAACGCCATCTCCGGCATATCATTGACAATTACCGGTCGACCAGCAGCCATGTATTCGAAACACTTGATCGGTGTTGCTGAGTCTCGCTTCATCGCTCCAAACGTAATGTCACAGGCCGAGATGTAGTCCGTAACCTCCTCATGAGGCACGAACCCCGTGAACACGATGCTGTCAATCACACCAAGCTCGCTGGCGAGCTCCTCGGAGGGGCCTCTGTCTTCGCCGTCTCCAATCAGTAGCAATTTGACACGCGTCGCGTCGCTGAGGTAGGTAAGCGATTCGACTAACTCACGTACTGCATGCATGCGACGCATCGTTCCCACGAATCCAACCACGAAATCGTCCTTCCGAAATCCTAACTGAAGTTTCCGTCTCGCCTCTGAACGGGGCTGTGGCGTGAACAACTCCGGGTCGACCGCGTTGGACATGATCTGTGTCTCGCTTTGCTCGGGACGTCGAAACCTGTCGGCGTCGGCTTGGATCTCGTTGGAGGCTGCATACACCTCAGTGGCCGCCCGTACGTTGAACTGGAACACCTTGGTTAGTACCTGTTTGAATCTGAGTCGTTTGTAGGAGTTCCCACGCGCTAATAAAAAGTATGGTAGGTCGTAGCGGTTGGCATAGAACGCGGGGGCTAACAGAGTATGGTGCATCCGAGCCACGATAGCATTCAGGCCGCTCGTTCGCAAGTGTCTCGCGCATACCTCTGAACCCGTCGACGGCGCTCTTGGCGTGAGTGAAGAGGGATGGTGATTCCGGTTTCTGTGGCATGAATACAGTCCGGTCAATATCGGCCAGCAGCTCAGAAGAGAGATCTTCGCGGGGTTTGGGAGCAACTAATGTCACATGTATTTTTGAATTCGTTACGAATGCTTGGACGATCTCACGGGTTGCGATACCGGCCCCCGAACGTTGGGAGATGTCTTGTGCTGTGACAAAGATAATTGAGTATGACATACTAGGTTGTACTACGAATAATTCGGACTCATGAACAAATACAGTGCGGTTTGTAGAGACGGTAGCAATCACACTGGCATAGTAACGTTGAACCGAATAGCCTTACGCAATGGACGTAGCAGCACACTATTCGAAGAGCACCATTGTATGCAAGGGCTGCTCCTGAATTCCCACGCTCAGTAATAGAACCCATCTCGCTGAACACCCAGAAATCACGTTAATCGCAATAGTCAAAGACAAGTATTTATCCGCTGTCTTCAACTAGTCTTTTGATAGCACGGATGATCAAAAAAAGAGACACAACAGATACAGCATTAGGTCAACAACCTCATAACAAAGTCAAAAAATATTTAGCTAATAATAATAATAATCTGGATGCCGGTGTGTATTATCCGGAATGTATTCATAACCAGCCTGCCTATGATGATGTCGACTGTCGTGGTCCTGTTGCCGAATCAGCCGCATCGACGGTTCTGTCTCTCCCGGTCCACCCAGAACTGTCGAAGTCGGATATTGCACAGGTTTGTGAGGTAATGTAGACCGATGAATACCACAAGCCGGGCAGATCTTCCGGTCGGTGTTATCGGCGTCGGATCAATGGGGAAAAATCATGCCCGTGTATATAATCAGCTTTCCAGAACAGATTTAGTTGGTGTGTTCGACGCCGACAACGAACGGGCTGCGGAGATCGCTGCTGAACACGGGACGGTGCCGATGGGAATTGACGAGTTGCTCGATTCAGTGTCGGCAGTTTCCGTTGCTGTCCCGACTCAGTTCCATTTCGATGTCGCAAAACAGTGTCTTGAAGCAGGTGTGCCTACGCTAATTGAGAAGCCAGTCGTCAACGATCCATCACAAGGAAGGGAACTTCAGGAACTCGCTGCGCAGGCTGACGTTCCCGTACAGGTAGGTCATATTGAACAGTTCAATCCAGCCGTACAGACGGTACAAGAAATCGTTGCTGATTTCGAAATTATCGCAGTCGACGCCAAACGGCTCGGACCCCCATTAAAACGACAAATCGAAGACAGTGCTGTACAGGACCTGATGATCCACGATATTGATATCGTGTTATCACTGGTTGACGGCGAGCCACTGTCAGTAACTAGCAATGGGGTACAGCAGAATCAGTATGCGACGACGACAATCGAGTTCGACTCCGGACCTCTTGCGACGTTGACTGCGAGTCGACTTACTCAAAAGAAGGTTCGAACACTAGAAATCACAACCACAGAGTGTGTTATCGATATCGATTACATCGACCAATCAGTAGAAATTCATCGCCAATCAATGCCATCCTACGTAGAAAAAAAAGAAGGTATTCGGTATCGTCATGAAAGTATTGTGGAGCGACCGACCGTTTCAAGCGGGGAGCCGTTGCGGAACGAACTCGATTCGTTTGTAACCGCAGTGATGACGAACTCGACGCCCAAAGTATCGATAGATGACGGCATTCGGGCACTGGAACTCGCCCAGAAGATCGACAGCATAGCACGTGGAACGACCGGAGGTGGCGAAGATGAGTAACTCATCAGACGAAACAGTTCACCAACTCTATGGCTCGTCTCTCTCCACCGATGTCAAGCGCGACTCGTTCACCTTGGGTGCTGTGCCGGTCGCGGTGTACGGTCTCGGAAAAATGGGGCTTCCGCTGGCGGGCATATACGCAGAGACGTTGTGGGAATGTTACCGGGGTGGATATCGATTCTTCAGTCGTAGACCGTGTGAATGCCGGAGATTGTCCAATTACAGGCGAACCCGGTCTCCCGAAGTTGATCGAGCAAACCGTCGACGACGGTCAGTTACATGCGACGACTGATATATCCGAGGCGGCGACCGATGCCAGTATCCATGTCGCGATCGTCCCAACACTGCTTTCAGAGGATCAAAAGCCAGATCTGTCTATTTTGAAGCCATTACTTCGAGACATCGGAAACAATATACACCCGGGAGATCTCGTGTTCATCGAGTCAACAGTTCCTCCAGGTGCGTGTCGTGAGGTTTTGGCACCGCTGCTCGAAGCAGAGAGTGGGCTCACTATCGGCGAGTTCGGACTAGCATTCTGCCCGGAGCGAACCTCGAGTGGCCGTGCACTGGAGGATATCCGTGGTGCATATCCGAAAATTGTCGGCGGGATTGACGCCGACAGCACGACGGCAGCCCGTCTTGTCTATGAGTCGATCAACAATGCAGGGGTCATTACAGTTGGAAATGCGACTACTGCGGAGGTCGTGAAAATCACAGAAGGGCTGTATCGAGATGTGAATATCGCATTAGCCAACGAACTGGCATCGATTGCCGATGATCTACCGGTCGACTTCAGAGAAGTCACAAAGGCAGCCAATACGATACCGTTCATCAACGTCCACAGCCCGGGTGCCGGTGTCGGAGGGCATTGTATTCCGTACTACCCCTATTTTGTTACCAACTGGCTGGACGGTGAATACCCATTGTTACGAACCGCGCGTGAACGGAACGATTCGATGCCGGATTTCACTATTGATCGTCTCGAGGATCAACTTGCTGCTGTCGGAGGGTCAGTAACTGGTTCTCGGGTTCTGGTGTTAGGAGTCGCGTATAAGCCGGGGATCGCTGAAACTCGGGCGACGCCTGCCGAACGGATCATCGGTCGTCTCTCCGAAACTGCATCCGAGGTCCTCGTTGCAGATCCGGTACTGACCGAGGAAGAAACAGGAGCGTTCGGCGGAACTGTTGTTCCAACAGCAGATATCCAAGAGACGGAGCCGGACGCAACCGTAATTGTCACCGCACATGAGGAATTTACTGAAATCGATTGGAACAGGTTCGACCCGATGGTCATCATCAACGGTCGGCAGTCGATGTCAGTCGATTCGGATAAACACAGAGTATATACCGTCGGAAGTGGGGTTGAGTCGGAGGGTGAATTGTGACCCAGAGAGGAGATTATCAGTATACATACACCCGCTACCGACAACTCCTCGACGAACTGACGGACGTTGGGTTGTCGTTCACTACATACGGTGGGAACGTTAGTGAAGGTGAGGTACTCCTTCGACACGATGTCGACCTCTCTGTAGAGCGAGCCGTTCGGATGGCAGAGATCGAAGCGTCGGCTAACGTCGATTCGACCTATTACTTTTTACTCACGAGTCGTCTATACAACATCTTCAACGACCAGACGCGGAACCGAATCGACCGTATCCAGTCGCTTGGACACGATATTGGGCTCCACTTTAGCACACATCAGTACTATAACGATGCTCCAGGTGACGAACAACTCATAGAGGACGTCAACACAGAGCGTGAGATGCTTGAGTCGGTTACTGGCGTATCCGTCGACACAGTCTCGTTCCACGTGCCGCCGGAGTGGGTTCTACGTCGGTCGTTCGATGGGTTCGTTAGTACGTACGAAGAGCGGTTTTTTGGAGAGATCGCTTACAGAGGCGACTCGAACCAGCGGTGGCGGACGGATCCGCCGTTCGACGCTGGTTTCCCCGAAAAGGTACAGATTCTCGTTCATCCGGGACTGTGGGGAGAAAACGACGAGCTGTTTGAGAACTGTGTGCGCAGGGCAGTAGATGAGACAGTAGATTCACTCACTGAGTTCGTTCGCTACCAGTACATAGACGATGAACTGTCCGACTGACTCCGGCTGAGTCGGTGGGTACGGACTCTTGGACCAATCAAGGTCGAAACATGCTAATCAAGTGACTGTGTACGTTTGCTCAATGGGAACCAATCAAAACACGCGAGTGGTATACGCAGGGTGTACCGAGGCGGGATTCGATCTGCTGCGATACATCCACGAGGAGTTGATCGCCGTCGACGAGTTGCTAACGCTCACACCGGAACAGGGACAAAAATACGGTGTCGCTGGCTACTTTGATTACTCACAGTATTGTGAGCGGAACAGAATCGATGTGTATACGCCCGAAGAGTATTCGATGACTGATGCGGATATCGAACATTATAGAAAAAACCCGGGTGATGTGATGATCGTCCACGGGTGGCAGCGACTGATTCCAGGCAATGTACTCGCCAATTTCGAACGTGGCGCAGTCGGTCTCCACGGAAGTGCCTTTGGCCTCCCGGCTGGTCGAGGCCGGTCACCGATGAACTGGTCGTTGATCGAGGACCTCGACCGATTCCTGCTATCGGCCCTCCATCTCGATGAGGGTGCAGATTCAGGAGGGCTTATCGCTACCAAGAAGTTTGACATCACCGATCGAGACACGATTCGGACGATGTACTACAAGCTCGTCGTGGCTACACAGGAACTGTTTGACGACATACTCGTCGAGGGAATCGAAGACGGGTTCGATGTCATGCCACAGAGTGGTAAAGGCCGACGTTCTACCCGAAGCGATACCCGAAAGACGGTGCTATAAATTGGGCGGACCCGACAAAAGTAATCGACAGACTCGTTAGAGCCGTCGCAGAGCCGTACCCTGGTGCGTTCACTGAGTACGACGGGGAACGCATCTGCTTTTGGGAGGCACAGCCGTTCTCAACCGACTTCATGTTCGACGAACCACCAGGGACGATCGTTCAGGTCTTCACTCCAGATCAGGATTTCGTCGTCCAGACATGTGATGGAACTCTACTTGTCACTGACTGGGGGGCTGATGACTGGAGGCCCGAGGTCGGGATGACGTTCGAGTCACTAGAAAACGAGTCGATTGGAAGTCCTAACAGAGTCGACCGATACGAAAGAAAGGACGAACTCAGTGATTCCTAATACAGAACTGTTGATCGGTCGTTGTCAGTGAGATAGTTCGGAAAATAGTTCACCAGTCATAGGCGAGTGTTACGTTCTACACTCGTCTACTCGATTTGATCAGCAATCGGGTCAGTGGTTGGCAACCCGACTCAGCCAGAATATTATATTTCTTAAATTGAAATTACCACAGAAGCAGCTGAAGCAAAAAGAATCAAGAATGTGTACACTACAAAACACACAATTTAGTATCTGTGGTCACTTGCGAGAACATGGCCAAAAAAATATATGTTGGAATACATGAAATTAGCTCAATAACAGTTCTGCTTTCGAAGGGACTCCGAGAGTTGGGATTTGACGTCACTAACGTGGTCGAAGACCGGTCTTCCAACGACATTAATCCACACGGCCGTGAAGGCTACCGACCTCACGACGACTACTTTGACGGGTCTAATAACATTAAGTACATAAAAAACACTACTAAAGAATTCTTAACACAGGCAACAAAACACGATGTATTTATTTTCAATGCCGGAACCTCATTCTACGGAAGGCTTGCTTACAGACGTATGCTACAGCCGTTAGCGTATGCCGATCTCCCGTGTCTGAAGTTATTAGGAAAAAAAGTGGGTGTTATTTCCTGTGGGTCTGATCTACGGTCCTACCATCTCCTATTGGATGAGCTGGAGGAAGCTGGACTCGATTCACATGTGAAATATATGCAAGACTTTGTCGACGGATATGACAGGATATATGATGATGTGAACGAGGTCAAAGCTAAAAAAATACAAAAGTATGCTGATGTGGTGTTTGCTCGACCCAACTACGCTCAGAATCTCACTGACTACGAACTATTCACTATAACAATAGACCCAGACGAACTGGAATACCGTAACAACAACAATACACCTCCAAAGATTATTCATGCTCCAAGTAATACTCAATTAAAGGGTACAAAGTATGTCAAAGAGGCAGTCGACAGGTTACACAGAGAGGGATACGACTTCGAATTCGAATTGGTTCAAGATTTACCAAATCGGGAGTTCAGAAAGAAACTCACCGAATCAGACATTGTTATCGATCAGCTGATATTGCCAGCACATGGGCTCTTAGCTGTTGAAGCGATGGCAACAGGGAATGCTGTCTTAGGGTCTGCAGTTCCAGAATTTAATGCGCACCCGGAAGACCTCCCCCTGATAACAACCACACCAGACACAATTTACGAAAACATCCGGTATTTGCTTCAAAATCCCGAAGAGATGGATGAACTGATTCGAGATGGAAGAGAATATGTTATTGAAAACCACCATTATATGGATTTCACAAAAACAGTACTGGATAAATTGGGTATTGATTGGTCAGAAAACCATAGTTAGGCCTTAGAATATAGCGTTTGATCATATTCGGTTATGATAGCTTGAATACACCATCCACTGTCTCGACTGAAGGTTCGTCCAATCAAATATCGGATAGTGAATGCTTGCACAAACCGAATACTTATTTATTTCAAATAGAACAACAGAACATGACCAAGTACTGGACTGATTTTACTAGAAATCCATTTATGTGGATCACCGGAGAACCGGAGATCGGAGATGACACTTGGATTGGCCCTTTTACTGTAATAGACGGAGCAGCAGGAGTAACGATTGGCGATCATTGTTCAATATCTGCAGGAGCACACATCTACTCGCACCAGATGACGAGTCCTGGGAGAGAGACAGGTGAATTTGAACGTTCTTCAGTTAAAATCGGCAATCACGTGTATTATCGGTGCAAACGCGGTTATCAATCTCGGATGTATTATTAAAGACGGAGCAACTGTTGGGGCTGGTGCAGTAGTTCCAAAAAATTCAGTAATCAAAGAAGATGAGACGTGGGTTGGAGTACCCGCCAGACCAATCAGTGAAAAATAAGTCCAAAACACATATTCAAAAAATATTCACACGCGTGAGGAGTGCTGCAGTATTCCCAAAACATCGTGGCGCGCCGCGTATGTGAGACGGATATTCTTTTCAGGAATTATTCTGTGTCTGCTGTACGATCTNGACCGCACGTTCGACGGCTTGTACGCCATCGATACCGGAGACACGCGGGACCTCGCGGTCATGGACTCGGTTGAGGAAATGTTCGATCTCGTTTTTTCAGCGGCTCTCGGGTCGGGACAAACGGTGTTTCGCTCACCGTTTCAGTTCGGTATCCGGTTCGCCCCTCGACAGACATTTGCTGTCCGACCCCTCGTCGATGGATGACGATGTTTTGATCCTGATAATCGAGTTTGATATATGCGTTTTGCGTGGTTACGGTCAGATTCCGCACCTTTCCGTGTGTCACTTGACTCGCTGTCGCTGTCCCGACCACGCCATTTTCAAACATCATATTCGCAGTCACGTGATCAAGTTTCTCTGCTCGCGAGTTGGCTCCAACGGCGTTAGTGTAGGTCACCTGCGAGTCGACGATACTATCGATAATATCAATATCGTGGATCATCAGGTCGAAAATAACACTCTCGTCCGACAGGTGCTCGTGAAATGGCCCGAGACGGTGGGCCTCTAGGGCGATGATCTCCTCGTTTTTGAGGATCTCATCGAGTACTTCCACCGCAGGGTTGAACCGTTCGATGTGGCCGACCTGAAGCACGGCCCCCGCCTCCGCGGCGACCTCGACGATCGCCTCGGCTTCCTCGATGGTCGTCGCCAAGGGTTTCTCCACCAACACATCCATCCCCTCATTGATACACGTCTCGGCAACCTCCCGGTGGAGGCGGTTCGGAACTGCTACTGTCACGGCACGAGCCCCTTCAAGATCCGCGACCCGGTCGACGACGGGAACACGGTACTGATCGGCAATCTCCCGAGCCTGGTCCGGATCGGGTTCGACAACACCGACGAGTTCCGCGTCCGGGAGTTCGTCGTACACGCGAATATGGTTAGCACCCATGTTCCCTGCACCGACGACAGCAACCGGTACAGAATTTTGGTCACTCATTGTGTGACCCCCGCATCTGCGCGGATTGTATTGATAATCGTATCGATGTCATCTGTGGTGAGATGTGGATGAACCGGAAGCGAAAGCACAGAGTCGACTAGCTGGCGGGCCACCGGTATGTCGGCATCCTGCTCGTATGCCGGTTGGTCAGGAATCGTCGTCGGATAATAGACGCCATAGCCCACGTCAGCAGACTCCAACGTCGACTGGAGAACGGCTCTATCGTCCGTTCGAACGGTGTACTGGTGGAAAGCGTGGGTTCGACCGGAGGGGATCGTCGGTGTCTCGATCGTTGTGAGGTTCTCAAAACCCTCTGTTAGCTTCTTGGCGTTCTCCTGCCGTTGATCAATCCACTCCGATAATCGCTGCAGTTGGTCCTGTCCGATCACTGCCTGTGTGTTCGTCATCCGGAAATTGTATCCAACGAATTCGTGTTCGTAACTGCCTGAGCGCCCGTGATTGATCACCTGTCGGGCACGCTGGGCGATCTCGTCGTCGTCAGTCGTAATCATCCCACCTTCGCCGGTAGTCATGTTTTTCGTCGGATAAAACGAAAAGGCAGCCGCATCAGCGATCGAACCGACCATCTCGCCGTCGACAGTCGAGCCATGAGCCTGTGCAGCATCTTCAAACAGGTGGAGGTCGAACTCCGCGGCGAGGTCACGAAACGCATCCATATCGGCCGGAAGCCCGTACAGATGAACTGGCATGACCGCCGTGATGTCGTCTCGACGTTCAACGAGCTCGCGGGTGGATTCCGGATCGAGGTTGAACGTCTCGGGATCGACGTCGGCAAACACTGGCTCCGCGCCAGCGTGCTTAATCGCGTTTGCACTGGAAATAAACGAAAACGGGGAGGTAACGACCACGTCACCCTCACCGATTCCGGTGGCTTCGAACATCGCATGGAGCGCAGTCGTCCCCGACGAGGTAGCGATCGCATGCTCGGTACCCACGTATTCGGCGAACGAGGCTTCGAACTCGCGGACATGCTCGCCGTCGGCGATCATCCCGGAGTCGAGTACTTCGACGACTGCTTCTTTTGCGGCCGATGAAATTTCCGGGGCTGCTATTGGAACCGTCACAGCTCGTTCCCTCCTTCGAGTTCCGGTGGCAATTCAGTGATCGACGCCGGAGCGCCGATAGCGAGCTTCCCCGGTGGAACGTCACGAGTGACGACAGCCCCGGCAGCAACGAACGCGCCCTCACCGACAGTTACCTCGGGGAGTACGGTCGCATTTCCGCCAATAGAGGCGTCGTTCTCGATTGATGGCCCTACGAGGTCGACGTCGGTACGCACGGGATACGGATCGTTCAGCAGCGTTGCGCTCGGCCCGAGAAAGACCCGGTCGCCGATTTCTGTGTAGCTCGGCACGTAGACACCGGTCTGCATGCTGACGTCGTCGGCGACAGTCGTATACCCATCAATAACGGTTTGCGTTCCAACCACACATCCCGTTCCCAACACAGTCTGTTCCCTAATTACTGCGTGGTGACCGGTTTGTAACCCGGCACCGGCTTCGACATCGTTGTAAACGACCGTCCCAGAACGAACAACGCTATCTTCCCCAAGGTCGGGGGGAACCGCCCCCGTCTCGTACTCGACGCCCAGTGTCGCTCCCGGCTCGACGGTTATTTCGATACCGTCGCCTTCGAGATTCATAACCCACGTTTGGCACAGATGTTTATAAATATTCGTTGATCCTTCTAAACGACTGGATCCTGAACACCGGTTCATGACGAAGTTCCGGAATTTAGTAGGATGATCGACAGTCGACCCGGCGTTTGACACTGGCTGAAACGCTCTTGTCGACACTAGCTGCGGAACAGACTGTATCAGTGGCTAAATCACCGAAATTTTGTCAAAATGATTGTAATATATTTCTCCACAATTATCCAGTTCGGAATGATATTAGCAAAAACATATCATATCTACTTTCATTAGGAGGAGATACGGATATAAATCGTTTGGAGTTACGGGGACAGTTGAAGGGGCTACAATAGCAGTCTACGGATTAGATAAAACGGGGTTACCGCTTGTGGCCGTACTCGTTGACGCGGGGCTTTCGTATATGGTGTTGATACTGATGAGTCAGTAGGCTCCAGAATCACACATATTGGTCCGGCTGGGTAGACGATTGACCGGTAGTGTATTCGACAACGTCGTCAATAATATCGTCTAGAGAGTATTTTGGATCATACTGTATTGTTGATTGTATTTTGCTGATATCCGGTTCTTTGTGCGGTGGGTCATCGAATTCCCGATCATAAACTTCATCGTAGGGAACTGTTTCAATAGACGAATCAGAATTCACTTTTTCAACGATGATCTGGGCGAGTTCTAACATCGAAACACGATTTATCGCCCCGATATTAAACGCTTCTCCGTAGGCATCTTCTGTGTTCATAAGGCGATGGATCGCCCGAACCGTGTCTTCGACATGAGTAAAACTGCGGGTCTGGGTGCCGTCCCCAAATACTCTGATCTTTTCATCGTTGAGTGCTTGTTCAACAAAGGTCGGTATAACGGTACCCGGCTGACTCGACTGGCGAGCACCAGCAACATTGAATGGTCGACCGATAACGACAGGGAGATCATCATGTTGGTTGTACCCTCTCGCAAAATATTCATCCATTACTTTTGCACTCGCGTATGCCCATCGAGACACATTAGTTGGACCAAGAACGCGATCACTGTCCTCAGAAAACGGGACATCTGTCGATTTTCCATATATGTCGGATGTGGACACAATGAATATCGGCGTAGAATTCTCCGCTGCGGCCGATAATATATTTCTGGTCCCATCGATGTTCACTTCCAGAGTTTTAATCGGGTTTGTAAACGACGTTTCCAACGCCAGCGACAGCAGCTAGATGATAAATCCGGTCAGCAGTATCAGCATACTGCATGACCATATTTTTATCTGTAATATCGCCTTCAATAATCGTAACGCGCCGGTTGTCCAAAAGATGCTCAATGTTCTTTTTAGATCCTGAGCTGAAGTTGTCGTATATAACGACACTGTCCTCTGTATGAGACAAAATCCTCTCGGTTAAATAAGAGCCAATAAATCCTGCGCCGCCGGTTATGAAGTTCTGCATAGGGCGATGTAGCTACAGCTATTATATTAACATTACGAGTCTCTGTCCAATCATACTTACTAAAACCGGAAAATGAGAGTAAACGGATATCGGTTGGCTGAAATCACTCACGTCAGCGGTTGTGGCGATATGATAAAAATCAAATAACTCCGTGATTTCGGGACACTGAGATCGGTGTGCTACAAATCGGATGTTCAATCAAGGTTGGTGACAGTTGTTTTGAACACCATTTTACGGAGTTCAGGATAGAATGATGGACGGATATCTACAGGATCACTATCGGTGTGGTTTTGGTATTGTAGTCGATTTTTTAATATATGATGGACCACATTCCGATCATTGAACCCGTTGTCGGCGAGGAAGAAATCTCGAATGTGAAATCTGTAATAGATTCTCTACATCTGACTCAGGGCCCATACACAGAACAACTGGAGGAAATGTTCGCTTCGATGGTAAGTGTTGAACACGCGATCGCGACCACATCATGTACGACCGGCATGGAACTCACTCTAGAAGCACTGGGGATCGGAGACGGTGATGAGGTCATCGTTCCTGATTTCACGTATCCTGCGACTGCAACGGCCGTCGAACGAGTCGGTGCCTCACCGGTGTTGGTCGACGTCGACCGTCAGACCTACAACATCGACCCTGCTGCGGTCGCAGAGGCGATTACGAATGATACAGTCGCATTGCTTCCGGTTGCGTGGGGTGGTCAGCCCCTCGATCACGAACCTCTCCAAGCGATCGCCAATAAACACGGGCTCACAATCGTTGAAGACGCCGCCTGTTCGGCGAAGGCGAACTTCGACGGACAACCGGTCGGCTCACAGTTCGACGTGAGTGTGTTCAGTCTTCACCCACGGAAGGTACTGACGACCGGCGAGGGTGGTGTCATCACCACTGACGACGCGGAACTCACCAGAGAGATACGCTCGATAAAGAACTTCGGCACCGATCCGATGGGAGATCGGCACGGCTTCTTTAAATCCAACGCGACCAACAATCGATTCTCGGACATCCTCGCAGCCGTCGGCGTCGCACAGTTGGAGAAGGCGGACAAAATAATCGGTCGACGGCGGGAAATCGCTGCACGGTACGACGAGCTTATCGACGAGGTCGACGGCGTCACCGCGCCCAAAGTCATCGACGGGGGGAGTCACAATTACCAGTGTTACTGTGTCTATATCGAATCAGGCGACGACTCGCTACGTGATTCACTCATCGAGGCGCTCGCTGATGAGGCAATCGAAACCCTGATCGGAACGTACGCTCTCTCGGAAACGGAAGCGTTCAGTGATGCAACACGTGGCAGTGATCTTTCGACGTCAAAAGACCTTTACCATAATCTCTTGACGCTCCCGGTCGCACATAGCATGACCGAGGCCGATCAACAGCGTGTGGTGACGGCACTGCAAGAAGCCATCGAGACCCTCACAGCGTAACCGAGCCGGTCGTGTGGAGTAGTTACTGACTCACGCCTTTGATTGGATCGTATACAGATCGGCATACTCGCCGTCTTCGGCCAGCAGCTCCTGGTGGGTCCCGGATTCGATGATCTCCCCGTCCTCAAGGGTATATATCCGGTCGGCGTTCTTGACGGTCGACAGCCGGTGAGCAATCGCGATGATAGCGTACTCACGATCCATCGCCTCGATAGCAGCTTGGACCTCCCGCTCTAAATTCGAGTCCAAATCACTCGTTGCCTCATCCAGCAGCAGGAAGTCGGCGTCTTTCAACAGCGCACGGGCTAACGCGACCCGCTGCCGCTGGCCGCCGGACAGTCGCACGCCGTCGTCACCGAGTTGTGAGTCGTAGCCATTCGGGAGATCGACGGCAAATTCGTCGACTTTTGCGATCTCACACACCCGTTCGACATCGTCACGAGTCGCGTCTCGGTTACCGACTGTGATATTGTGTGCAAGCGTATCGTTGAAGATGAACGGTTGTTGACGAACCACGGCGATGCGGGACCGCCACGCCTCGAGGTCGTACTCCGATATCGGACGGCCATTACCGCGAATGTCTCCCCCGTCGGGTTCGTATAACCGGGCAATAAGCGAGACGATCGTCGATTTCCCGGCTCCGGATTGACCGACGAAGGCGATAAACTCACCGCGATCGACGTCGAACGAAAGGTCCTCGAGGACGGGGTCGTCGGGATCATACGAAAAATTCACTCCATCGAATTCGATGTGTGTTATCTCGGAGAGGTGTTCGGAGCCCGGTTGCTCATTTCGCCCCTCGAGATCGTCGACGAAGGCTTGTGTTCGGATCGCATGTGAAATCCTGCCCTCGACGTTGTAGAACTGCGAATTGAGTCGGCTCACCAGTGGTGCGAGCCGGAACATGGCGAGCAGGAAGATCCCGAGCGCTCCGAGCGACAGTCCACTGTATACGAACCCGAAATAGATCAGCGAAAACAGCGTGAGGGCAGCTGCCAGATCGTAGAAGTTTTGAATCGCTGCTTGGTTACGAGAGAGGTTGATTTCCGATTGGGTCTTTCGTTCGAGTCCCTCGGCGAACGTTTCGAACGTCTCGTCCCGGAGACCGAACAGTTTCACATCGCGTATTCCTTGCGTTCCCGCTTGGACGGCCTGTTGGACCCGCTCGTTGGCCTCAGCAACTCGGTTCCCAACGGTATACGCAGGCTCAACAATATACCGAAGGACGTAGGTGATTCCACCTAACAGGCCGAGCGCGTACACGGTCATTTCGGGCGTGATATAAAACATAACGGATAGATAAATGCAGACGAGAAACAGTGTCTCCATCATCTGGACACCGAACCTGATAACGTCCCCGGAGTATCTGGTTTCGGTGATTATCGCGTTCAGAATATCGTCCGATCCTTCTTCATCGAAATACTCGATTCTGGCGGCGAGTGCCGAACTGAACGCGCGCCGTTTGAGCGCCCGCTCGTAGGTCCGACGCAAAATCGCCTTGAGCCACGCAACGGTAAACGAGAGCGTAAACCGGACTGTCATCGCACTGGCGATCCCTAAAATGAGATACCCCAACGTGAACGGAATACCGAGAACGGAGTAAACATCCGCAAACATACCCAGAATACCGCCGGCATCGGTGATCGGGCCGTCAGCCTGTGCGACCTCAAGAATCGGATAGATGAAACTCAGTCCAATCCCTTCAAGCAACGCCGCAGCAGCACCGAGAACGATGAGTCCGACAGTGAACTGTGGGCGATAACGCGCGACACGAACGAGTGCCGCGAATTTTTCATGCCACGAGATATCGTCTACAGAGTCTGTCATTCGAAGATAGTAGCGCTTCTAGCCAGCAACGAATAAGCGTACTGCTTCCCCACCGCTCCTCCGAGATTCGAATTACTCATCATACATGAACAACTGTCGAACGGATCCTTCGACGCTCTTGGTCGGCACCCAGCCGAGTTTTTGTCTTGCTTGAGACGTGTCGACACTAAACTCCTCAACCATCGTTTCGGCCGCCCGTGGGTTCTCGACGAGTCGGATATCGATTGCTCTGTTCAGATCGTCTTCGGCTGCATCACGAACGACCTCTGCGACCGCCATTACGCTCATATCCTCCTCGCCCGCGATTTCGTAGGTCTCAGTACCGGTCACATCCCGTTCCAGCTGTTTGAGCAGCCGTTCGGTACTCCGAACATACACCCGCGCGACATCGATGACGTGAATGAAGTTCCGCGCCTGCGTTCCAGGCTCATACACAGTCAACGGCTCGCCAGCCAGTGCACGGTCGACAAAGAAGTTGATCACGGTCGGCTTCCGGACGGTGGTTCCGTCGACTTCGTGCTCGCCGTACAGATTCGATTTTAAGAACAGGTGCGCCGGAAACGCGCCGTCGGCGAACCCTTCGATCGCCCGCTCGCTGATCGCCTTCGTCCGGCCGTACCAGTTGAGTGGATCTCGTGGTTGGTCGGCAGTAATGGGGAACGATTGGGGATCTCCGAGCACGGCCATACTAAACGGGAACGCAAGCGCAGCGCCGGTCTTCCGGCAGAACCACGCGACGTTGTTCGTCCCGGTGACGTTCACCTCGTAGGCGAGATCGGCGTTTTCGTCACAGTCGTCGACCCCACTCACTGCCGCGAGGTGACAGACGACATCCACACCCTCAAGAGCATCCTCCAGTCGGTCGCGGTTCCGAACGTCGACGTGGTCGATCTCGACATCGCCGACCGAGTCGACCTGCCCACGGTACTGGTTGTCGATAGCGATCAGCTCCCACTCCGGGTGAGCCTCCTG
>Ga0065698_100315_pt1 | contig 20495 bp, 21 predicted proteins | sample AntLakMe24m_30um_FD_59087 | JGI IMG/M metagenome (GOLD analysis project Ga0065698, IMG submission 59087) | Hypersaline microbial communities from Antarctic Deep Lake - 24m 3.0um v2 (version 3) | ecosystem: Environmental > Aquatic > Non-marine Saline and Alkaline > Hypersaline | place: Deep Lake... | reverse complement strand
CCCGTACCGCAGGTGGGATATTTGCTGGTTTACGATACAACCTGTTCTCTCGGGCGAACCGTCCCGCTCTCGCGGTCGAACAGGTGTACCGATGGCTGTGCCACACAGCCGTTACTCCTATCCTCTCCGTGAGGACTCGGAGTTATCTTCTGGCGCATGTTCTCCGCCCCGTTACAATCCGCATTGGCTACCAATTCACACGACGAACACACGTACAATCCACGTTCGACACGGTTTGACGTCGTGTCGTCGCCACACCGTGAACACGTCTTCGAGGTGTCCCATTCGTTCTCTTTCAGTACTTCGACTCCACGTTCTTCGCCCTTGTATTCGAGGTACTGGTAGATGCGATCGAACGCCCACGTGTGGAGTTTCTTGTTGCCGGCCTTCCCCCAGTCGGAGTCTCGAACGTCTTCAGGCCAGCTCACTGCCAGCGTTCCAACACCACGTTCGACACACTCTGTGATGATGGTGTCTGAGAGAACGTGGAAAAAGTGTGTCTCGCGGTCAGCAAGTTTTCTACGTGCCCACGTCGACTTGTTAGATGGGCCGTTTTTACCTTCCGTGTCGTACTCTGAACGCTTGAAGTAGTGTTTGTCCTGCTTGATCGAGTTACCGGGATACAAGACGTATTCGTCCGGAAATGCGACCGTAGCGATGTTTGTGATGCCGAGGTCAATCCCCGCTACTTCATTTCCTGTGGAGTCGTTGGTTTTGAGCTTGACTTTACAGACGAAGTGTAGTTCCCACTCGTCACCGTTCCAGACCGCACGAACGTTCTGTACCGAGTTGACTTCTGAGAGATCAACGTCAGGGCGGGTCTGGTATTCGCACAGCAGGAAATCCGACCAATACCCCTTGAGATTGGAACCTTTCGAGAGTCGGACGCGGTTGTTGTCGGGGTCGTGTTTGAACCCGTCTTCTTTGAANGNGACCGTACTGCGCGGTCGTTCGTCTCCGTGTTTGCGGTAGCCGGGAGGATTCGCCGTGTCGTCTTTCTGCCGCAGGTCGAACCATGACTGGAAAGCGTCAGAAAGTTCTTCAATGACTTTCTGACTCGATTGTGCGTTCAAGTCCTTCCAGCACGCTTGGTTCTTCATGTACGCTTTCAGAACGCTCACATCGGGAATTTTGCCAGTTTCGTCCCAGATGCGGTNCGCTGTCCACCGTGCGACGTTNCAGATTTTCGAGGCGGAATCACCGAGCNAATCCAGACCACTCTGTACCTGACGCTGGTTCTGTATGGAACCAATGTAGGTACGAGTAACCTGAATCGCCATATATAGCCTATGTAGANNAATTGANTTAATAGTTCGGAATAGCGTTGAATATCCGTCCATAGCGTCGTTGGCGNATCGTTTGGGGTTGTCGGATTCACTCNCGCCGTAAACGGCGGGATTCTCTCCTCGGGGAAAGATAGNCGACGGAGTACGACAATCGTCGTCACCGTTCGTCGTCACGGACCGATAGAATGAGGTGGGTTATGGTGGAAGGAACGTGCAGGAATGTTCGATAAGGTTCTGGTCGCGAACCGCGGAGAAATCGCGGTTCGGGTGATGCGCGCCTGTGCTGAGCTGGGTGTCGACACCGTCGCCGTCTACAGCGACGCGGACAAACACGCGGGTCACGTCCGGTACGCGGACGAGGCGTACAACGTGGGACCGGCCCGCGCTGCCGACTCGTACCTCGACGGCGAGGCGGTCGTCGAGGCCGCGAAGGCGGCCGACGCCGACGCGATCCACCCCGGCTACGGCTTCCTCGCGGAGAACGCCGACTTCGCGGCCCGCGTCGAGGCGACCGACGGGATCACCTGGGTCGGTCCGTCGAGCGACGCGATGGAGCGGCTCGGGGAGAAGACCCACGCGCGCCGCGTGATGGACGACGCCGACGTGCCCATCGTCCCCGGGACGACCGAGCCCGTTACCGACGTCGAGGCGGTGACCGAGTTCGGCGACGAGCACGGCTACCCCGTCGCGATCAAAGCCGAGGGCGGCGGCGGCGGCCGCGGGATGAAAGTCGTCGAGAGTGCCGACGAGGCCGAGAAGGCCCTCGAATCCGCGAAACGCGAGGGCGAGGCGTACTTCTCGAACGACTCCGTCTACCTCGAACGCTATCTACAGAACCCCCGCCACATCGAGGTCCAGATCGTCGCAGACGACCCCGAGGGTAACGGGTCCCTCGACGAGAGCGACGTGGTCCACCTCGGCGAGCGCGACTGCTCGCTCCAGCGCCGCTACCAGAAGGTGATCGAAGAGGGGCCTTCCCCCGCGCTCTCCGACGAACTGCGCGAGCAGATCGGCGAGTCCGCTCGCCGCGGCGTCGCCGCCGCCGACTACACCAACGCCGGCACCGTCGAGTTCCTCGTCGAGGAGGACGTGGACCGCGACCCGTCGGACCTGCTCGGGCCGGACACGCCCTTCTACTTCCTCGAAGTCAACACGCGGATTCAGGTCGAACACACCGTCACGGAGGAGCTGACGGGGATCGACATCGTGAAAGAGCAGCTCCGGGTCGCCGCCGGGGAGGGCATCTCCGTCTCGCAGGACGACGTCGAGCTTGACGGCCACGCGATCGAGTTCCGGATCAACGCCGAGAACGCCGCCGCCGACTTCCAGCCCGCCAACGAGGGACGCTTGGAGACCTACGACCCACCGGGCGGAATCGGCGTCCGCGTCGACGACGCGCTCCGACAGGGCGACGAGCTGGTCACCGACTACGATTCGATGATCGCGAAGCTGATCGTGTGGGGTTCGGACCGCGAGGAGTGTCTCGCGCGGTCGAAGCGCGCGCTCGCGGAGTACGACCTCGAAGGAGTCGTCACCATCGTCCCGTTCCATCGTCTCATGCTCGACGACGAGCGGTTCGTCGCGGGCACCCACACCACGAAGTACCTCGACGAGGAGCTCGATGAGGCGCTGGTCGCGGACGCACAGGAGAAGTGGGGCACCGAGTCGTCCGCGAGCGGCGACGACGATGAAGAGGTGTCCGAACGCGAGTTCACCGTCGAGGTGAACGGCAAGCGTTTCGAGGTCGAACTGGAGGAGCGCGGCGCACCCGCGATCCCGGTGCCGGAGGGCGGGATGGGCGGCGCCGGCGGCAGTGGTGGCGAGCAGCGGCCCCCGCAGGCGAAGTCCGACGACGGGAGTGACGACGGTGTCGACATCGCTGAGGGCGGCGAGGCGATCGAGGCGGAGATGCAGGGGACGATCCTCTCGGTCGACGTCGACGAGGGCGACGAGGTCGCCGCCGGCGACGTGGTCTGTGTGCTCGAAGCGATGAAGATGGAAAACGACGTGGTCGCCGAGCGCGGCGGCACCGTCGTGAGCGTTCACGCCGGCGAGGGCGACAGCGTCGATATGGGCGACGTGCTGATCGTGTTGGAGTAGCGCGGCGCAATCCCCAGCGCGATGGGTTTTAAGTGAGAGAGTGGTGTTGCTGTCGGCTGTTTAGAGCCGTCAGCGACTCCCGTCCTGACCGACGGTGTTTAACCGAACGCCCGAAAAGAGGGCGATATGGAGCCGGTCGACGACTGGCAGGCGGCGATCGCGGAGGCCGGGGAGCTGACCGGCCCGATCGCCGCGGCCGTCGTCGACGAACACGGCGACCGCGGGAAACGCGCCATAGAGGCGGTCGGCGAGGGACGGGTCAAGCGCTACCGCGATTTCACCGTCGTCGTCGGCCACGACGACGAGTACGTTATCGAGGACGGCGAGTGTACCTGCGCAGACGCGACCTACAACCTCGACGCCGAGGACCCCTCGGAGCGGTGCTGGCATGCGATCGCGGTCGACGTGGCGGACGCGGTCGACGCGGTCGATCACCACGATATGTGGTACTCGGAGGTCAGGGAGTTCCTCTAGGTCGGCGTTGGGACTCGACCGACTGATCGATTTACCCACCGTTCACCCGAATGAGGCGCCGATACGCCGGATTCATCGGCCGCCCAGTCGAAAACGTTTCAATGGCGGCCGGTCTCTTCTACGGTATGGCGGACTGTCCACTCGCCGACGATTGCCCCAGCTTCGACGAACGAATCGAGGGAATGGGGTGCCAACACTACGGCAACAAGGGCGGCGCGGAGTGGTGTAACCACTACGACATGCCCATCTACGAGCTGAAACAGCAACCGGTCCAGCCCGGCGAGGAAATCGTCGTCGAGGTCGACGACATCCACGAGAGCGGCGCCGGCGTGGGGCGTACCGACGACGGCTTCATCGTCCTCGTCGACGGCCTGCTCCCCCCGGCGCGTGCCGAGGTCCGGATCCACCGCGTGAAATCGAGCCACGCGACCGCGCAAGATGTCGTCGAGCGCCTCCCCGACGATCCGGAGGAAGGCGAGGGCGACGACGGCGACGGGGATGACCCCGCCGGCGACGACGTTGACGACGCCGACGACACCGAGGAAGATGACGGCAAAGGCGACCGGCGCCGCGACCGTCCCGACCGCGAACGGCTCGGCAGCCGCGAAAACTTCTGGGGCAAGTAGACCGTCCCGAGAGCGGTCCCACCCCACGGACAGTCCAGACGTTACCGATCCGTCGCCGACTCTGGTCCCGTTTTGCACCCTCTCTGTTCCGTCCACTCCCGTTGAAACCGCCGTTTTTTGGGCGCGCGTCTCCTGATGACACGTATGGTCGCAGACGACGGGCCCCCCGATCCAGACCGGGACCCTGACCCCGACAACGTCGACGCCGCGGCGCTGTTGGAGCGCGCGGGGTTCGACGCGGACGAGAGCGTCCTCACCCGCCGGCAGGCCGAGGTGCTGGCCCTCCGCGAACGGGGGCTCCGCCAGTCCGACATCGCGGACTGGCTGGGTACCTCCCGTGCGAACGTCTCTAGCGTCGAGGCCAGCGCCCGCAACAACGTGGCGAGCGCCCACGAGACGGTCGCGTTCGCGGAGGCGCTCGCCGCTCCCGTCCGCGTCGAGATTGAGGCGGGAACCGACCTCTATGACGCGCCGAAGCGCGTGTACGACGCCTGCGACGACGCGGGCGTGAAGGTGAACCAGACCGCACCCGACCTGATGAAGACGATCGGGGAGCGTGCGGGCGACGCGGTCCGCGGACGCGAGGTTCGCGATCGGCTGTTTGTCACCGTCGACACCAACGGCACGATCCGGGTGCGGCAGCCCTAACTCGAAGTGGTCGGAGGAACCCGGTTCTTCCTCTCGCGGCCGCCGGCTGGGCGGGTCGATCGCAGACGCCAAATCGACGGGTCGACCACGGACGCTAAGTCGGTGGGCCGTGGATGCCGAGCCGAGATGCGGGTCACCCTCCTCGGAACCGGCGACACGACCGGGACGCCGACGGTCGGCTGCGATTGCGACACCTGCGCCGCGGCGCGCGAGCGCGGGGTGTCGCGCTCGCGGTTCTCGGTCCACGTCGCGAACGAGCGCACAGGCGAGTCGCTACTCGTCGACTTCAGCCCCGATTTCCGGAGCCAGTTCCTCGACAACGACGTTCCGCTGCCCGACGCCGGCATCGTGACGCACATCCACTTCGACCACTTGGACGGGCTCGGCAACGTCTACCGGCTGGTCGACGGGCTCCCGGTCCACGCGCCGTCGGAGACCGATCCCGCGACCGACGAGAGCGTCGCCGAGACGATCCGAAGCAAGTACGACTACTTGGAAGACCGGATCGGCGTCCACTCCCGCGACCCGTTCGACCCGTTCGAGAGCTGCGGGTTTGAGGTTCGGTTCGTCCCCGTCGACCACCCGCCGCTCCTGTGTTACGGCGTCGTGATCGAAGACCCCGAGACGGGCGCCAAGCTCTCGTTGACGGGCGACACGAGCTACGACGTGCCAGAGCGGTCCCGCGACGCGCTCGCCGACGCCGACCTCCTGCTCGCCGACGCCATCGTCCCCGCGTCGCTTTGCGACCATCACCCGATCGGCGGGCGCCACGAGGGCCCGGACGGGGTCCCGCGCACGTTCGGCTCGAAACACATGACCCGGGAGGGCGCGCTCGCGCTTGCCGACGAGCTGGACGCGGACCGCACCCGCCTCGTCCACCTCGCGCACTTCTACCCGCCCGACGAAGCGTTCGAGGAGCCGCTGGCGGTGGATGGGGAAGTGTACGAGCTGTGACGACGCTTTTGTCCCGGTAGCACCTACCACGGCCGAGATGGACGTGAGATCCCGGATCGGTGGGGCGCTCGACCGGCTGGAGCCGCCGCCGCGCGCGGTCGACTGGTCACTTTTCGCGTTCGTCGTCGCCGAGGCGATGACCGGGCTCGTCTCGTTCACCGTCGGCGTCCCCGAGGGATGGCCGCTGTTCTGGCTCCACCGCGCGCTCGGGATCGGGATCGTCGCACTGCTCGCGTGGAAACTCGCGCGTGTCGGCCGTCGGCTCACGGATCCGAGCCTGTGGCGGCGGTCGACCGCGCTGTCAGTCCTGACGCTCGTCGCCGCGCTCGGCACGCTTGCGACCGGGATCGTCTGGGTGTTCGGGCTCGACGTGCGACTCTCCTACTGGACCCTCCTCTCCGTCCACGTCGGGTTCGGCCTCGCGCTCGTCCCGCTTGTAGCCGCGCACGCGGCGACTCGGTTCCGGCTCCCGCGACGGGTCGACTTCGAGCGGCGGCGCACCGCGATACGCTACACCGTCCTGCTGGCCGCGGGCGCGGCGACGTACCGCCTCCAGCAGGCCGCCAACGACGCGCTCGACACGGCCGGCTCCGACCGGAGATTCACCGGGTCACAGCCGCGGGAGGGCGAGGGGAACGGCGCGTTCCCGATCACCTCGTGGGTCGCCGACGACCCCGACCCGATCGACCGAGAACCCTACCGACTGATGGTCGACGGACTCGTCGTCGACCCGATCGCCCTCAACGCCAGCGACCTCGCCGCGGGCCACGAGACGGAGGCCCTGCTCGACTGCACCAGCGGCTGGTACACGGTCCAAGAGTGGGGCGGGATCCGCGTCGGCGACCTCCTCGACGCGGCCGGCGGGGTCGCGGCCGCGGGGGAAACCCCCGGTGCGGATTCCGACCGCGAGCCGGCATACGTCCGGTTCACGTCCGTGACGGGCTACCGCTGGAGCCTCCCGATCGAGGAGGCCGAGGACGCGCTGCTCGCAACGCACGTGGGCGGCGAGCGCCTCTCGCACGGGCACGGCGCGCCCGCTCGGCTGGTCGCGCCCGACAGGCGGGGGTTCCAGTGGGTGAAGTGGGTGACGCGGGTGGAAGTCAGGTCGGAGTACGACCTCGGCCAGTGGGTGGTGACGCTGGTGAGCGGGTTCGAGTAGCCGGCTCGCTGGCGGAAACGCGGGCGTTACTCGTACTCGCTCCCGACGACTTCACGGATGCGCTCGGCGGTCACCGGGCCGACCCCGTCGACCTCCAGTAGGTCGTCCTCCGGCGCGGTCATCACGGCCTCGACGGTGCCGAAGTGTTCGAGAAGCGTGCGCGCGGTGACCGGGCCGATGTCGGCAATGGAGGAGACGACGTACTCCTGCTGTTCGGCGCGGGTCTTCGCCGTCTTCTCGCCGTGGACGCTCACCTCGCGGTCCCGCGTCTCCTGCTCGCGCTTGGCGATCGTCGCGAGCAGTTCGGTGGTGTCCGACTCGCCCTCGGTGCGGAGGACGCTCACATCGAAGTCGACCGCGAGCGACGCGAGCGCGCCGCGAATCGCGTTGGGGTCGATGTCGCGCTGGCCGTAGAGGTTCGTCCCCTCGACGACCATCACGGGGCGGGCGTACGCCCGCGAGAGCTCGCCGACCTGCTCGAACATCGACCGATCGGAGTCGAGCATCGAGTCGACGAAGTCCGCCGCCGACTTGCGCTCGACGGCAACCCGGTCGGAGAGCACGTAGTCGCCGACCGCGAGCGTCTCCAGCCGGGTGACGAGTCCGTCGCGCGTCGAGAGGTCCTTCGCGATGGTGGAGTCGAGCTCGCGCTGATCGACGACGACTTCGACGCCCTCGTCGACGCCAGCGGTCGCGACGACGCCGGCATCGTCGCTGTCCCCCTCGCTTGCCTCGACCTCGCCGGCATCGTCGCTGTCTCCCTCGCTCTCGTCGCCCCCGTCGCTCTCGTCGCCTCCGTCGTCATCGTTATCCTCCCCATCGGCGTCTCCGTCTCGCGCCTCCGCCGCGAAGTCGGTGAGTCCGGCGTCGGTGTTGTCGTCGTCGCCGCCATCGTCACTGTCTGCCGCGCTATTGTCGGCTTCCGGCTTCGTGTCGTTCCCGGCGGATCCCCCGGCGAACGCGTCGAGCCCCGCCTGTCCATCGTCGACGGTCTCTTCAATGTCGTCGGTCGCTTCCTTCAGTTCGGCGAGCTGGCTGGCCATCTTCTTCTCGCGGCGCCGCGAGATCCAGAAGAACGCCTCGTCGCGGGTGTCTTCTGCCATCAGGACGACGACTTTCCCCTCGGCCTGCCGGCCGGTCCGGCCCTTGCGCTGGATCGAGCGGATCGCGGTCGGGACCGGCTCGTAGAAACAGACGAGATCGACCTCTGGGACGTCGAGCCCCTCCTCGGCGACGCTCGTGGAGACGAGTACCTCGAAGTCCCCGGCTTTGAACTCGTCGAGCGTCTCCTGTTGCTGTTTCTGGCTCATTCCGTCGGAGCCCTCCTTGTCGCCCTGTCCGACGAACTTCCGCACGTCGAAGCTCGTCGAGAGGAACTCCACGAGCGCCTCCGCGGTGTCGCGGGACTCGGTGAACAGAATGGCACGCTCGCCCTCGTTGATCCCGAGCGTCTCCGCCAGCAGGATGCGGGCCTTCGAGAACTTCGGGTGGAGCCCGTCGAACGCCTCGGCCTTCCGCATCGCCTCGCGCACTTTGGGGTCCGCGACCATCCGCTGGCTCGCCTTCGAGGCACCGGAGGAGCGCGCGGCCTCGCGCTGGCGCTCGAAGTAGCGACGAACGGATTCGACCGACTGGGTCTCGACCAGCTCGGTCGCACGCCGGAGCTTCATCACCTCGGCGTGGGTGGACATCCCTTTGTACCCGTCCGACTGGTCGTTGTCCATCATCTTCTTCAGCTTCCCGCGCATCTCGTTGAGGTCGCGCTGGGAGAGGTCGGGGCTTGTCTTGTTCGTCACGCCGAGCGACTTCAGCTTCTCCAGTCGGTCGGTTATCACCTCGTTGAGGGCGTCGCGGATCGCGATGACCTCGTCGGGGAGCGTGACCTGCTCCCACTGCACGTCGGTGTCGTGGGTGTACTCGTCGACGTCGGCGTCCTCCTCGGTCATCACTTCCACGTTCGAGAGCCCGAGGTTCTCACAGACCGTCTCGATCTCCTCGGTGTCGCCGCCGGGCGAGGCCGACATCCCGGTGACGAGCGGGTCGGCCGCGTCGGCGTGGTAGCGCTCGGCGATGTAGACGTACGCGTAGTCGCCGGTCGCGCGGTGACACTCGTCGAAGGTGCAGTGGGTCACGTCGCGCAGCGAGATCCGGTTGCCGACCAGATCGTTCTCGACGACCTGCGGAGTCGCGATCACGATCCGGGCGTCGTTCCAGAGCGCGGCGCGATCGTCGGGTTTCACGTCGCCGGTGAACACGACGATCTCGTCGTCCGGAATCGAGAGCGCCTCGCGGTAGAAGTCGGCGTGCTGCTGGACGAGGGGTTTTGTGGGGGCTAAAAAGAGCGCCTTCCCGCCGACTTCGTGGAGGCGCTCGGCGGTGACGAGCAGGCTGACCGTCGTCTTGCCGAGACCGGTCGGGAGACAGACGAGTGTGTGTTCGTCGGCCGCGGCGTCCGCGAGCTGGAGCTGGTAGCGGCGCCGCTGAAGGAAGTCGTCGACGAGCAGGGGTCTGTCGATGCCGGTGGCCTCAGTCGCCATCGGCGGGGCTTCGCCGCCGTCGGCCTAAAGCCTTCGCGAACCGGGGTGAAAGTTAACAGTCACCGGATCGCTCCTCTCGGAGCTTCTCCGGCACGTTCTCGTCGACCAGGTTCGCCCACTCGACGAGCCGGTCTTCGGATGGCGTTTGCGCACTCATCACACGACTGATCTCAGTGGTTCGTATTAACACTTACCCCGATTCCGCGCGAGTTGGGGGGCGTCGGGGGCGAGACGGGCCGGATCGAGGCGGGCGCCCTCGGGCCGACTCGCACGCTTTTTACGGTTCACGTGCGTCCGGCCGGCATGAGCAACCTCGACGAGTTCCTCGCGGGCGAGCGGCTCGACGACGTGGTCTTCTACCTGAGCGACGCGTATCTCGACGACGACTCCCGGCTCCGCAACGTCGGCACTGAGACTGACGGTGGGGTTCGGCTGATCCTCGACGGGGAGACCGGTCGGTCCGCGTTTCAGGCCGGAACCGGTATGGGCGCGATGGAGTTCGCGAAGACGGCGATGGGCGCCGAAGGCGAGATCGCGCGATTGCTCGACGACGGGGCGTGTCCGTTCACCGAGGAGAATCCCGACGACGATCACGAGATCCGGTTCATCTTCGCGTTCGCGGAGGCGCAAAATGAGGAAGTCGGCGGGCTCTACGCCGAGGGCGACGTGATCCACGCGTACGCCCACTGCACCTGTGGGGAGAGCTACTCGCACAAGTGGGTCATCGGCGACCGCGACGGCGAATAGACCACCCGCGGTCGACCCGTTAACGACCTACTCCTGTTCGGGCGCGTCGTTTTTCGGAACGGACCCCTCCACGAGCGACTGGTCGGCGTACTGTTCCCGGAGGTCCTTTTTCGAGAACTTACCGGTGGCGGTCTTGGGCACCTCGTCGATGAACTCCACCGCGTCCGGTACCCACCATTTCGGGTAGTCCTCGCGGAGTCCGGCCTCGATTTCCTCGACGAGCGCCTCGCGGTCGACACCGTCGGCCGCGACGACGAACGCGACCGGGCGCTCCTGCCAGCGCTCGTGCGGGACGCCGACCACGGTCGCCTCGCTGACGCCGTCGTAGGCCATAATCGCGTTCTCCAACTCGACACTGGAGATCCACTCGCCGCCCGACTTGATCACGTCTTTCGTCCGGTCAACGAGCTGGATGTAGCCGTCCTCGTCGACGGTGACCACGTCGCCAGTCTTCAGCCAGCCGTCTTCGAACCCCTCCTCGCTGGCGTCGGGGCGTGCGAAGTACTCTTGAGTGACCCACGGGCCGCGGATCCGGAGCTCGCCGAACGCCTCGCCGTCCCACGGAATCTCCTCGTCGTTCTCATCGATCACCTCGAACTCCAATCCGGGGACGACGAGTCCCTGTTTCGAGCGCTTGTCGACCTGCGTCTCGTAGTCGGCGTCGCGCAGGTCCGAGGTGAGGTGCGAGACGGTGCCGATCGGCGACAGCTCAGTCATCCCCCACGCGTGGAGCACCTCGACGCCCCGGTCGTCGTACCACTCGATCATCGACCGCGGCGCAGCCGCGCCGCCGACGATCACGGTGTCGAGCGTCGAGAGGTCCACGTCGTTGCCCCCCGTGATGTACTCCTGGAGGCCGAGCCACACCGTCGGGACGCCCGCGGAGACGGTCACGCCCTCTTCCTCGATCAGCGCCGCAAGGTCGGCCGGGTCCGGCGACGGCCCCGGATAGACGTGTTTCGCGCCCGCCGCGGTCGCGGTGAACGGCATCCCCCACGCGTTGACGTGGAACATGGGGACAACTGGCATGACCACGTCGGAGTCCTCCATCGGGATCCCCTGTGGCGTCTGGGAGGCCATCGTGTGGCTCCACAGCATCGACTGGGTGTACTCAACGCCCTTCGGCTTCCCCGTCGTCCCGGAGGTGTAACAGAGGCCGGCGGGCTGGTCGCTGTCGAGGTCGGGCCAGTCGTAGTCGGTCGGTTGGTCAGCGATGAACTCCTCGTACGGTGTGGCATCAAGCGCGTCGATCTCTGACGAGCCCATGGAGACGAAGTCGACGTCGTCGAACTCCGCGGCGCCATCGGCGGCGCCGGCGAGTTTCGGCGCCAGCGATGCGTCGACGAAGACAATCTCGTCGGCGGCGTCGTCGACGATGTACTGGATATGCTCGTCGGGTAGAAGCGGGTTGATCGTGTGGAGCTGCGCGCCGGTGCTCGGGACGCCGAAGTACGTCTCGAAGTGGCGGGTGTGGTTCCAGCAGAACGTCGCAACCCTGTCGCCGCGTTCGATCCCGTACTCGTCGAGCGCGTTCGCGAGCTGTGCGGTTCGGTCAGCGTACTCAGCGTACGTGTGCCGCGTCCGCCCCTCGTGAGTCCGGGAGACGATCTCGGTGTCGGGGTACAGTCGTTCGGCGCGCCACAGGAACGGTCGAAGCGTCTGGGAGTGTCCACCGGGCATACCTCACACACCACGGAGTCAAGAACTATGAACGTTGTCATGGTTGATCGTGTACGTATGAGGTGGGTGATTTTGACTGCTCAGAGGTGCACCGATAAGTATTGACACCGATCCGGCGGTGAACGCCTCCAAAGCCCCAGCTCGTCGCGGCCGTCGATGGCGACCGCTCGCAGGCGCGCCAACAGCACAGCAGCTATGGTTGTAAACCTCAACTACCCTTTAAAAAGGCTCGCGTGAACCGGCGCGTGGTCCCGCTCGGGCCGCGCGGAGTCGTTACCCCCACCGCCGCCGTCATCGGAGACCGCCCGACCTCCGACCCCCTCCACGAGGAAGTCACGCAGCGGCGGGCCGACATGTTCGGGCTCGACGAGGAACGCGTCGTGGCCGTGATCGGAGTCGATCACGTGGTGGGCGACGGGGACATCCCGATCGCGGAAGGCGGCCGCAAGCGACGACGACTGCTCGACGGTGAAGTGCCAGTCGGCGGTAAAGCTCATCAACAGCGCCTCGCCCTCGAAGGCGGCGAGCGCGTCGGCGTCGGTGCCGTGGCCGGCGGAGAGGTCGTACTCGTCCATCGCGCGCGTGAGGTAGAGGTAGCTGTTGGCGTCGAACCGCTCGCTGAACCCCTCCGCCTGATAGTCGAGGTACGACTCCACCTCGCGGTACGGGAAGAAGGCCGCCGTTGGCTCCGGCGGGAGACCCAAATCTCCCTCCTCGCGGGTCAGCGAGTCGCGGCCCGCCGAGCGACGACCGAACTTCCGCTCCATCGACGCCTTCGAGAGGTACATGATGTGCCCGATCTGACGGGCCAAGGCGAGCCCTTCGTCCGGCGAGGGGCGGCCCTCGCCGTAGTAGTTGCCCCCGTTCCAGTTCGGGTCCGCGCGGATCGCCCGCCGGGCGACCGCGTCGAGCGCGAGACACTGCGCGTCGAGGCGACCGGCGGTCGCGATGGCGANCACGNGGTTCGACGTCGTCGGGGTAGCGCTTCGCCCACTCCAAGACGTTCATCCCGCCGACGCTCCCGCCGACGACGGCTCGGAGCCGGCCCACGCCGAGGTGGTCCAGCAGACGGCGCTGCGAGCGCGCCCAGTCCTCGACCTGCACCGGCGGGAAGGCGGTCCCCCACCGGTCGTGATCGGGTTCCTCGGGGAGGTCGAGGTCGGCTGGGCGCTCGCTCGCCGGCCCCGTGGTGCCGTAACAGGAACCGGGAACGTTCGCGCAGACGACGTAGTACTTCGTGGTGTCTATCGCCTTCCCCGGGCCGACGATGTCGTCCCACCACGCGCGGGCCTGTCCGGCCTGCCCGGCTCCGCGGGTCCCCTCGTTGCGCTCCGGCGCGGGCGACCGGGCGACGTTCTGGCTACCGGTGAGCGCGTGGCAGACCAACACCACGTTGTCGCCGTCGAACTCGCCGTGGGTCTCGTAGGCGACCTCCAGATCGGGGACCGACTGGCCGCACTCGAAGACGAACTCCCCGAGAGCGGCGACGCCGTGGTCGGTCGGAACGGTGCTCACGGCGTCACACCTCCGTGTCGGTCGCGGCGCGTTCGCCGGCGGTGAGCCCCTGATCGAGGTCGGCGATCACGTCGTCTGCGTCCTCGATTCCGACGGAGAGCCGGAGCATCTCCGGGTAGACCCCGGCGAGCCGCTGTTGCGTTTCGTCCATCTGCGCATGCGTGGTCGAGGCCGGGTGGATGACCAGCGTCTTCGCGTCCCCGATGTTCGCGAGGAAGCTCGTCAGGTCGACGGCCTCGCAGAAGGTCTTGGCGGCCTCGTAGCCGCCGTCGACGCCGAAGGTGACCATCCCGCCGTAGCCGTCGAGGTATTTGGCGGCGTTGTCGTGGCTCTGGTGGTCCTCGAAGCCGGGGTACGTCACCCAATCGACCCGGTCGTCGTCTTGGAGGAACTCGGCGACGGTCCGGGCGTTCTCGCAGTGGCGCTCCATCCGGAGCGGGAGCGTGTTGAGCCCCTGAATCGTCTGCCACGCGTCGAACGGCGACTGCTGGCCGCCGGTCGGCCGCACCCCGCGCTGCCGGGCGACGTTGCCGAAGGCGGCGTCGCCGAACCGCTCGACGAAGTCGATCGGGTAGGCGGGGGACTGCCCGTCGAGTTCGTCGTAGTCGGCGTCGGGGTGGTCCCACGGGAACTGGCCGCCGTCGACGACGATGCCGCCGACGGTCGTCCCGTTGCCCGTGATCCACTTCGTCGTCGACTCCCAAACGATGTCGGCGCCGTGCTCGAACGGCCGACAGAGGTAGGGGGTCGCGAACGTGTTGTCGACCACGAGCGGGACCGCATTCTCGTGGGCGATCTCCGCGAGCCGCTCGAAGTCGGGCGTGACGAGCGAAGGGTTCGCGACCGTTTCGACGTGGACGAACGCGGTGTCGTCGTCGATCGCGTCCGCGTACGCCTCGTCGTCGAGCGTGTCGACGAGTCGGGCCTCGACTCCGCGGCGGTTCGCGATGCTGGTGAGGTACGCGGCCGTGCCGCCGTACATCTCGGAACTGGCGACGACGTTGTCGCCCGCGCTCGCGAGCACGGTNGNNATCGCGTCGAACGCGGCCATCCCCGAGCCGGTCGCGACCGCGTCGGAGCCGCCCGACAGGTCGGCGATCCGGTCTTCGAGGACGCTCACGGTCGGGTTGGAGAGCCGGGAGTAGATGTGGCCCTCCGCCCGGAGCGCGTACATCTCCGCCGCCGTCTCCGCGTCGTCGAAGACGAACGAGGTCGTCTGGTGGATCGGGGTCGCGCGCGACCCGGTCGCCGGGTCGGCCTCGGCGCCGGCGTGGAGACTCCGGGTGTTGAACCCACGTGTCATGTGTGTAGTGCATATATCTACAAACATCTATAACCGTCAGTTACGGCAAGTGATGCCTCCGCCTGTGTCGGAGCGGAGACGGCGAGACGCGCAGTCGCTTCCCGCCGACCGGCCGAAGCGTGAGTTTATCCCCGATCGCGAGCCAACGAGTCGTAATGGCAGTCGCCGATCCTCCCGTGCCGGAGCTCACTGCGCGCGCGAACGCCTGCGCCGGCCGGCTCCGCGCAGCGGACCGCGTGCTACTCGCGTCCCACATCGACGCTGATGGGCTTACCAGCGGCGCAGTCGCCTCGACGGCGCTCGCGCGGGCCGGGATCGACCACGAGGTCGTCTTCGAAAAGCAGCTCGACGCCGAATCGATCGCGGGGATCGCCGCGCGTGAGTTCGACGTAGTGCTCTTTACCGACTTCGGCTCCGGACAGCTCGACGTGATCGTTGGCCACGAGGATCGCGGCGACTTCGTCCCCGTGATCGCCGACCACCATCAGCCAGCCGACCGTGACACGGATTTCCACCTCAACCCCCTCCTTGAGGGGCTAAACGGCGCGAGCGAGCTGTCGGGCGCGGGCGCGAGCTACGTGCTTGCCCGCGCGTTGGAGGGCCCCGACGGCGACAACCGTGACCTCGCCGCACTGGCGGTGGTGGGCGCGGTCGGCGACATGCAGGACTCCGACGGCGGGCTCATCGGCGCCAACGAGGCGATCGTCGCCGACGGCGTTGACGCCGGCGTCATCGAGACACGGACGGACTTGGACCTGTACGGCAGGCAGACGCGCCCGCTCCCGAAACTTCTTGAGTACGCCTCTGACGTGAAGATCCCGGGTGTCTCGAACGACGAGGCGGGTGCGATCTCCTTCCTCACCGACCTCGACATCGAGGTGAAACGCGACGGAGAGTGGCGGCGTTGGGTCGACCTCGATGCAGGGGAGCGACAGATTCTCGCGTCCGGACTGATGCGCCGCGCCGTCGCCTCCGGCGTCCCCGCCGACCGGATCGAGGCGCTCGTCGGTACCTCCTACACCCTCGTCGACGAGGAGCCCGGCACAGAGTTGCGGGACGTAAGCGAGTTTTCCACGCTCCTCAACGCCACCGCCCGGTATGAACGGGCCGACGTGGGACTCGCGGTGTGTCTCGGCGACCGGGGTGACGCACTCTCCGAGGCGCGCCGGCTCCTCCGGAACCACAGAAAGAACCTCTCTGAGGGGCTTCAGTGGGTGAAAAGCGAGGGCGTCACTGAGGAGCAGCACCTCCAGTGGTTCGACGCTGGCTCGCGGATCCGCGAGACGATCGTCGGGATCGTCGCGGGGATGGCGATCGGCTCGCCGGCGCTCGATCGCTCGAAGCCCGTAATCGCGTTCGCCGAGGAGAGCGCCGAGGAGCTGAAGGTGTCCTCGCGGGGATCACACTCCCTGGTTCGGCAGGGACTCGACCTCTCCGCAGTGATGCGAGAGGCGAGTCAGGCCGTCGGCGGCGACGGCGGCGGTCACGACGTGGCCGCGGGCGCGACGATCCCGATCGGCGAGCGCGATGCGTTCGTCGCCGAGGCGGACCGGCTGATCGGCGAACAGCTCTCGTAGCGACGTATCGAGGAGAACAGAAGCGTCAATCCGGCCGCGTCAGGCCTCACCGAGATCACGGAACATCGCGCGGTAGTCGTCGGAGGATAGCGACTCGCCGAGCTCGTCGATGTTGGCGTCGAGGTCTTCGAGCCGCTCGACCAGTTCGGCGTACGACTCGTTCCCTTCACGTTGGGCGGCCGGCTTCTGGGTGTTGAGCACCGCGCGCTTGCTCGCCAACGCCGCGGCCTCCTGGATCAGGCCGTCGTACTCGCTGCGGGTCAACAGCGTCTCGATCGCCGCCAGCAGCTTCGAGCGACTGACGGGCTTGGTGAGGTACAGATCGAACCCCATGTCGATGATGTCAAAGTCGGGCTCGACGGCGGTGACCATCGCGACCCGACAGTCGTAGCCGGCCTCACGGATGTGTTCGAGCACGTCGTCGCCGCTCCCGTCTGGGAGTCGACGGTCGAGCAACACCACGTCGACCGCGCCGTCGACCCGATCGATCGCCTCGGCGGCTGTCTCGGCGAGATCTACGTCGTATCGCTCTTCGAGGAAGCCGGCGTACAACGCGGCGATATCCGGCTCGTCCTCGACGACGAGGACCGATGGATTGCTCACCGCCGATCACCGCCGGGGTCGACGGGGGACGCTTCACCGGGCATACACGAAGGGGCGGCGTGTCGAGGAATAAACCTGTCGCCGTCCGTGCGGTCGGTCCGTCGGATCGTCTTTTATATACTCCCGCTGCTAAGAACGGGACGAATGTCAGAACTCGTCTCCACCGGGGTCGAGGGGCTCGACTCGATCCTCACCGGCGGAATCACGGAGCGATCGACGGTCCTCGTCTCCGGAAACCCCGGTACGGGCAAGAGTATCTTTGGGATCCAGTACCTCTACCACGGCGTCACCGAACACGACGAGCGCGGGGTGTACGTCTCCTTCGAGGAGGACGAAGCGGACATCCGCGGCGCCGCCGAGTCGATCGGGTTAGAGGGGTTCGGCGACCTCGTCGACAGCGGCGACATCGTTATCTTGGACAAGCGAGAGATGCTGCGCGAGACCGATTTCTCGACGGCAGTCGACAAGCTGCTCGACACGATCGAAGATGGAGAGTTCGATCGGCTGGTCCTCGACTCGCTATCGATGTTCCAGCTCTTCTTCGACGCCGAACAGGAGAAGCGGACGTACCTGCTGAAGTTCTCGGACATCCTCAAGGCCAACGGGCTGACCTCGCTGCTCATCAACGAGCAGGGCGCGGTGTTCCCCGACACCGAGGTCGGACTGGAGAACTTCCTCACCGACGGGAATAGTCTACTTCATCCAGACGCCGACCGACTCCGGCGTCAACCGCTACGTCTGGGTGGCAAAGATGCGGAAGCAGGATATCGACACCGACATCTTCCCGATGGAGATCGGTGAGGGCGGGATCACCGTCCACGAGCGGGCCGGCGGATTCTCGATGATGGGGCGGTCAGAAGAGCCCTCGTTCTGACTTCAGCGAGGATACAAACGAACGCGGGCTGGCGGAGACGAACGCGATCTTCGGAGACAAACGCGGAGTGTTACTTACTCGACGAGAGATCACGCCACACGTCATCGAGCCGGTTCTTCACCGCGGAGCGCTCCTCGACCTCCACAGTGAGCCCGTCGCGGAAGTCGACTTCGACGCCGTCGACCTTCCGGCGGTACACCTTCACACGGCGGTGTTCGTCCGAGAGCGGTCGGTCATGGAGCTCAAGCAGGTCAGCTTCCTCGAGTTCGTTGATCCGACGGTAACACGTCGCGATCGGGACGTCAAGTTCGTCGCTGAGGTCCTGTGCGGACATCGCGTCGCCGGTCGCGGTCAGGATATCCGTGTTGTACTTGTTGCCGAGCACCGTGATCAGGTTGTCCCCCACCATTCACGTTATCGAAACTGATTTTTAGTCTTAAAAGGGTATCGGTAATCATTATCGGCCGAGATGCCGCTCCGGGACGCTGTCGAACAGTGTGCCGGGCGTTCGGCTTCTTCGGGTATTTCCGGGTGTTATCGCCGGTGATAGCCGCCACCGTGGGTTTATACGTCGACTCCGGTCACGGTGGGTATGGAGCTCATCGAGGGGCTGTATCTCGTGACGACTACCGTGCTGGCCGGCGCGAGCGTGACGCTGCTCGCGTTCGCGGTTTCGGCGTACCGATCGTCGGGCCGAACGGCGATGGCGTACCTCGCGGTCGGGTTCGGGCTCGTCGTCCTCGCCGCCGTGGCGACGCCCGTGGCCGCCTTCCGGACCTCGTTCGCGAACCCGCAGGCGCTGCTGCTCGTCAACACCGGCCTGCTGGCGGCGTCGATGGCGCTGGTCGCCGGGAGCCTCGCGGTGTACGAACCCGGGACGCGGGAGTTCGTGATCCCCGACTCGGAGCTGGCGCAGATCCAAGATCGCTGAGGCGGGTCGGAACTCCGCGGAGCGGCCGAAGCGATCGGCGGCGGACCAGCGGATTCGGGAAGCGACTGTCCGACGATCGCACGCGAGAGCGTCGCGGATCCGCGTGCCGACCGCGCTCGATCCGACCGTCGATACGGAACTCTCACAGATCCAACGCCGATAATCCGATCACGACTTTGTTGATATATTCAAAAATCATTCGCTAGAAAATAATCCGATAATCGCAACACTGCAGCGTTTTATCAATTTGGATAATCTGCACGGAGTCTTTAATAGGGAAATTACACTTCGTAGCGATAACGCCCGCCGGGCAGGCCGGGGGCCAACGCAACACACAATGTTCGAAACAATACTGAACGAGGAAGAGCGCGGTCAAGTGGGGATCGGGACCCTCATCGTGTTCATCGCGATGGTGCTGGTGGCGGCGATCGCCGCCGGCGTCCTGATCAACACGGCCGGCTTCCTTCAGACGCAGGCGGAAGCAACGGGCGAAGAGAGTACGAGTCAGGTGGCCGACCGGCTGCAGATCGTCAGCCAGTCGGGGAACGTGACTGATCTTGATATTGACGGAAACGGTCCCGAACGCGCGATCGATACCCTTCAGCTCACGGTCGCGCAGTCACCGGGTGCCGGAAACATCGATCTCACGGAAGTGAGCGTCGAACTGATCGGCACCGGTGGGCAGGTCAACGGAGAACTGGCCAGCGATAACATCACGATGTTCACCGGAGACGGTGACGAAGTCGTTCTCACCGACAACAGCGACCGCGCTGAGATTGTGCTCAACCTCAATAGTAGCGGAACGTTCGGGTACAACAACGATGCAAGCACTGACGGCGGTCTACAGGCTGGCGACAGCCTCTCGGTGACGTTCACGACCGCGTCCGGTGCATCGACGAGTACCGAACTGCGCGTCCCGACGACGCTGACTGACGAGCAAACCTCGGTGAGGCTGTAACAATGTTCGAGTTTATCAACAACGACAAAGACCGCGGTCAGGTTGGCATCGGTACGCTCATCGTGTTCATCGCGATGGTACTGGTGGCGGCGATCGCCGCCGGTGTCCTGATCAACACGGCCGGCTTCCTCCAGTCGCAGGCGGAAGCAACCGGACAGGAGAGTACGGATCTCGTCTCCGAACGGATCGACGTGACGAGCGAGGTCGGTATCGTCGGGAACGAACAGCACCGGCGAACTTGAGTCGATCCGCGTCGCCGTTACCGGTGCGGCCGGGTCCGATCAGATCGACTTATCAGAGACGACGATCCAAGCGGTCGGTCCGAACGGACAGGCGAACCTCGTGTTCACCGACGAGGCTGCAAATGGTACATCTCTAGTCAATAACGAGAGCACATACAATGCGAGCAGCCTCAATGCGAGTGAGTTCGCTGTGCAAGATTCCCAAGGCGATTGGGTCAGCAGTGGCGGTGCAGTGCTGGACGACGAGAACGATTACACCATCGTCCTCAACCCTGGCGCGG
>Ga0065698_100378_pt1 | contig 20637 bp, 7 predicted proteins | sample AntLakMe24m_30um_FD_59087 | JGI IMG/M metagenome (GOLD analysis project Ga0065698, IMG submission 59087) | Hypersaline microbial communities from Antarctic Deep Lake - 24m 3.0um v2 (version 3) | ecosystem: Environmental > Aquatic > Non-marine Saline and Alkaline > Hypersaline | place: Deep Lake... | reverse complement strand
AGGTTATCTCCGAGTCCTCATTCAGAGGATAGGAGTAACGGCTGGTTGGCACAGCCATCGACGTTCTTGTTTGACAAGGAAACTGGTGCGTTCGCACCTCAAGAACAGGCTACGTCGTAAACCACAATATCCCAACGGCGGTCGGGAATCCTCGTCCTCGAAAACGCTTTGCGTTTTCGGGTGCAACGAGACGCTTTGCGTTTTCGGGTGCAACGAGACGCTTTGCGTCTCGTCATGCCCCTTCAGGGCGGGGAGGATGTCAATCAGCTGCTTGCAGTTCTTGGGGTACAGAGACGCCGGGGAGATTTGGCAACGAGAGGTCGACCCGTCGGAGGAACTGGGCGTTGATCGCGACGATCACCGTACTCGCAGACATGAGCAGTGCTCCAATTGCAGGTGAGAGAAGAATTCCGATAGGGGCGAGAACCCCTGCGGCAAGCGGAATTGCAAACACGTTGTACCCCGCAGCCCAGACGAGATTCTCTCGCATCTTCCGATAGCTCGCCTTGCTCAGTTTTACGAGGCGGACAACGTCCATCGGATTGTTTTGGACAAGAATGATATCGGCTGACTGGACTGCGACGTCGGTTCCACTTCCGATTGCGATTCCGATATCGGCTCGTGTTAACGCAGGTGCATCGTTCACGCCATCGCCGACCATTGCGACAAGTTTTCCTTGGTCCTGGATCTCGGTGACTTTCGTGTCCTTATCTTCGGGCAGTACTTCTGCGAACACGGTATCGATCCCTAAATCACTCCCAACAGCAGTGGCGACGTCTTCGGAGTCACCAGTAAGCATCGCCACCTCGATACCGAGTTCGTGGAGTGCCTCTACTACCTGATAGCTTTCATCTCGAATGACGTCTGCCAGTGCGAAGGCTCCAATGAGTTCTTCGTCACGGACGAGGTAGACAACCGTCTGTGCATTTGCTCCGGCCTGTTCTGCAAAGGTCCTGAGCGTCGACGGTACATCGCTCTCAATAGACGACAGTAGGTTCGGTCCACCGACGTAGATTGTTTCGCCGTCGACGGTAGCGCGGACACCGCGACCTTTGAGCGCCTCGAAATCACGGGCCGTCGGCGGCGTTATATCGCGGGCAGCCGCACGATCTCGAATCGCTTGGGCGATCATGTGTTCGGAGTCACCTTCGACAGCTGCGGCCATACTGAGAGCTTCATCCTCGGAGATACCGTCGACGGTCGCCACGTCCACGACGCCCTGTTCTCCCTTTGTGAGCGTGCCCGTTTTGTCGAAGATGATCGTATCGAGGTCCCGTGCTTGTTCCATAGCGATTCGATCTCGAATGAGCATTCCATTACGGGCCGCTAACGACGTATTAATTGCGACGACAAGTGGGATCGCAAGGCCGAGCGCATGTGGACACGCAATCACGAGGACAGTTACGACCCGTTCGACAACCACCGAATCGAACGAAACCGCAAGCGTCCACCCAACCGCAGTCACAGCTGCCGCAGCGACAGCAACGTAGAACAGCCAGCCTGCAGCCCGGTCGGCCAACACCTGTGTCTGAGACTTGCTCTGTTGGGCCTCCTCTACGAGGCGCATGATTCCCGCGAGTGTTGTCTCCTCACCCGTTGCACTGATTTGGACGCGAAGGCTCCCATCACCGTTGATCGTACCGCCAATTACCTCGTCGCCCGGGTCCTTTGCGACTGGTCGTGACTCGCCTGTGATCATCGACTCGTCGACGTCCGAGTCACCCTCCTCGATAACACCGTCTGCGGGAACGTTCGCCCCCGGACGCACGAGCACGAGATCACCTTCCTCAAGTTCGTTTACAGGGACCTCTTCGGTTTCTCCTGCTTCTGTGATACGCTCAGCAGTGTCAGGCAGTAGCTTTGCCAGCTCGTCGAGTGCGCTTGAGGCTCGACGGACACTTCGCATTTCGATCCAATGACCGAGCAACATGATATCGATAAGCGTCACCAGTTCCCAGAAGAACGCTGTCGTTGTGGGGAAGACGACGCTCGCAAGGCTGTAGACAAAGGCGACGGAGATCGCCATCGAGATGAGCGTCATCATGCCCGGTGATCGGTCTTTGAGTTCAGGTACCGCCATCCGCAAGAACGGGAGTCCACCATAGGCGAAGACAATCACCGCAAAGATCGGATTTATCCATTCACTACCAGGGAATGTCGGGACTGAGAACCCGAGCCACTCCTGGAGTGTCTCACTATAGAGGAGGACCGGAATCGAGAGAAGCGTCGAGATGAAAAAGCGTCGCCGGAACAATTTTTCGTGGCCAGCGTGCATCCCACCGTGATCGCCATGGTTTCCGTGTCCACCATGATTGTCGTTGTCGCCGCCGGAATCCATCTCGTCTTCATATCGCCTATCGACCTCATGTTCGGCTTTGGCTACGTCTTCGGCCTCGTCTTCAAGCATTGACTGCTCTGTGCGAGGTTCATCCTGTCTCTCATCAGACGCATTCCGGGTATTTGAGTGGTCAGACGGAGACAGATCTCCGTCTGAGTCTCTGTGATCATCCATGGGCCATCCTCCCACTGTGATACGATAGTGTGGGTAATGCCTCTACTGGCGTTTTTGTCCGCTGCTCATCTTTGGCCTCCGGCCACTGTCTGTGGTCAGACTCAACGAGACCAAACAATGCTCTTCGATGGTTTGCCAATTCATCGATAGACTCTCTGAACGCGCGGTCAGACGGAGTTGGAACTCCTGCATCGCGGATCGCACTGAGATCAGGTGGTGGGGTACGGTCTGCAGGCTCAATGAACGCAGTACTGAGTGTCTCTAGTTTGTTGTCGACGCTTGTCCTCGCAGCAACACGTCCGTATATTCATCCGATGTATCCTCATCGAACGTTTGCTCGTAGATTTCTCTCGTTGCCATATGATGCTTTCCAGTCTGTGATAGGTCGCCATCAGTTGGTCGACACAATACTCCGCCTGGTCGCCTTGGTGGTTCTTCAGAAGGACGTTGTCCTCAACAAACTGATCGAGATATATCAATAGTTGGTAACATCGAGTACGTTATGAGACGTAATAATTGGAAAATTCTCTAAACTACTAGTTTGATTATATACTAATTTATATTGTTATAATATAAATGATTGCTATCACTCGCCGACGGCGATTCGCGTCTGTAGTTCCTTCGGGTGCAGAACCGCTTCGTCATCGAAGGAGACCACATGTTCCAAGATACAGATGTATTCGCCGGAGTAGGAATCGGAATTGCGACGGGAACACAGCCGGTAGACGAGGCACCGCGACTCGATCCAGGAATCCATCTTCGGTGGGCGAACGCACCACTGAGGGGGTTTCCGTCATACGGTCACTATCTGCTCCGTCGACCGAGCAGTGCCGGGGTATCGAAACCGGTCAGCCTCAACTCGGAGGCCGGACAAACACTCGTCGAATCGACTTCGTCTGAGTACGATAGCAACCGCACGATGGGCGCAACCGCAAGCGGTGCAGGCACGGGGCTCTCTGGCTGGGTCGAGTTCTCGTTCACTGACCGGAGCTACATTTCTCAGGTCGACGTATTGTTCACAGCCGGTACCACCGGTGAGGTGACGATCACAGCCCAGACCGACGATCAAGTCGTCGACAAGGAGACAATAGACGCCGGCACCATTGGGCGACAGACCGTCTCAGTCACCGGTTCGTATGTGACCACGATGCGGATCGACGGCGATCTCGGGCTAGTGATCGACATCCGACTCAAATCACAGGCAGACGCCCTTGCCCGGGGGTGGGAGTTCGTGCCTGGGGCAGATCAACCACTATCCCTGCCGCTCGCACATAACGACTACCCAGCGAAATCCGCACCCGCAAATCTAGACGAGGCGAGAACGCTCGCGAATAACCGCATCTCGTATGGCTCTCCCGGTCGATTCACCGACGCCGAAACTACTTCGTCGACGAACGGCACGGTATCGGTGACTGCTGGGTCTCCAATCGTCGAGGGAACGAACACCACGTGGAGTTCGAATCTCGCCGGTGAGAGCTTCCAAGTCGACCAAGCCGATGGCGCATACACGGTGACCTCGGTTCTCGGCTCTGAGCGACTGGTACTCAGTCGACCATACGCTGGGAACAGTGAGAACGACGCCTCGTATGCGATCTGTCCTGATCGATTTGCGTCGATCCACGACTCGCTGGCCACACTCGTCGACGGCGGACGAACAGCTGGCGGAATGTCTGCGAGAACATTCCCACGACCGATTTTGGATGTGGGAACTATCACTCGAACGCAGGACGACACTACCGTAACTGGAACAGGAACGAATTGGTCGGCATCACTGGAGGGGTGTGCACTCCAAATCGAGACCCCGACTACGGGCACCGTAGCACTCACACACGGTGCGACTACTGTCGAAGGAATTGGGACGACATGGACAGACGCACTCGAGCAGACACAGTTCGTCGTCGACGGCCAGCGAACGCAGTATACGGTCGAACGCGTCACCGGAGAAACCGAACTCGAACTCGACCGACCCTACGACGGACCAACCGTCACCGCGTCCACTGGAGGGCGTGTCTACACCACGTTCGACCGAACCGTTTCGACGATCAAGCAGGTCGTCGACGCGACGACGCTCGAAATCGCAGCACCGCATGCCGGTCCCGATGATAGTTCTGGCCGCTCGTATCGGATACTCGGTGGCCCGACGGACACTGATGCGACCAGCGGAGGGTCGGTCCGGTTCCCCGCACAGTATCCCTATGAACTGCTTAGCGTCGGCAGTATCGACCCGGCGATGAGCCAACTACTCGGACAGTACTGGGTCGACGACACCGTCGACACTGGTCGGTCGTACGACTACCTACTCGTGGCCGATTTTACGGGAATCGTCGACATGCTTGCCGACTATTGGAATCTCGATGCTGGCGATACGAGCGACTTCAGAGAGTTCGTCGAGGACCTCGTGATCGTCGCGGAGTACGACCTCGTAGATGCCTTCCTCCTCCCAGGATTAGTCAAGGAGGCTTCCGACCCACCACTCCCAGCAGCACCCTCTGGCGTCCGGGCATACGATCTGCCGGAGTCCACTGCCGCGGGAACCAGCAGCGACCGATATGCTGCAGGGCTGACGTGGGACCGTGCACACGCCGATGGGCAGCTTCCTGTGGACGCACCTTTGGCGTACTATCTCTGGCGAACAAACCTTGATACCGATCCTGGAACAGTGGCACCACCAGACGACACCTACACTGCAGTCGGCCACGAAGACCCATCCACAGCGTTCCTCGAAGCCGTCGACCCGATTCTCGTCGTTGATAGTGCTGTATCAGAATTCGTCCCGGGGTGGCCCGACGACCCGATTCACACAGTCGACGGGCGGCGACCTGCGGGCTGGTACAGCTATCGCGTGAATGGCGTCGATATTTTCGGTCGACACACTACACTGAGCGATCCTGCACCCTGGTACGACCACGAGACAGACGCGAAGGCCACTCACGCCGAATTCCCAACAGCGCCCGACTTTGCGGTTGAGCTTCGTGCCTACCTACCTCCCCCGCCGCCGGCTGGCGTGACTGCGACCGTTCTCGATCCGCAAGATCCAGCGATGGCCAGCGATACCGCTGCGAACGCGTGGTGGGACGAACATGGCGAGCAGGTTGGCCTCCGAATCGAGTGGGCATGGCCCGCCGAATTCGATGCTCAAGCCCCCGACACTGACGCGTTCGAATGCTTCGTCCAGCCCGGTTCGCTCAACAGTCACACTGGGATTGTAACCGCGGTAAACCAAGGCCCAGAGACGACTCGGATCACTACAACGCTCTCGCATACGCGAGATCCCACAGATTCTGCCACGGCTGCTTTGGACTCCGGTGGGTTTGCCGGTGCTGCAGTCCACGTCGCAGGTGCCCAGTTTACCGTCGTCGACAGCGGTGGCGGAAGCGGACTCTGGGTCGACGTTCTCAATCGAGAGGGCCCTGAGGGCACGATCACACCAACCGTCGATGCTGATTGTGCAATTGCGGTTCCTGCAGTCTACAGCCATGGTACGGCCACCGTCGTCGACGGCGATGATCTCGTGACCGGGACGGAGACCAACTGGGGGCGAGCACTCGAAGGACAGCCCTTCCGGGTGCCGACGACAGGTGAGACCTACGAGGTGTCGACCGTTGAGTCTACAACTCGACTCCGTCTCACCCGTCCGTACGAGGCACCACCGAACCGAGACGACCGTGAGGCGACGGCGTACGCAATCGACCATCCACTCAGCAGAGATTACAGCAACCACACTGCTTGGGCAGTCCATGTCGACGACGTCCCAACGAGCGACGACATCGTAGACCGCCGAACGTCAGATGGAGACCGATTCTACGAGACCACGGTTCCTGCACCCGGCGCGGACGGTGGCACGTTCGATCCCGGTGTTGGCCCTGATGAATTACCGGTCGTACACGCAAATATCGGTGTCTGTGCACGCATCGATACGCCCGATGGGCCACTGCACGGCAACATTGGCGGTCCGGCCCCAGTCGCACGTGTTCACCGTAACCCACCTGCACCAGCAGCTGTTCCGCCCCTCTCATCGACGATCGACTGGGCAACACGGCCCGACTACGAGCAGACCTCCTACTACACCGTCCGCTGGTCGAAGCCACCCGATGGTGTGAAGGCCCACGTATATCGGGCGATGGATCAGACACTGTTCCGCGTCGACTGGGCACGACGAGACGACAACAACGCCCACGTCCTGCAGGCGAGCCAGACTCAGTACTTCCCGGCTGAACTCCGAAGCGAGGGTGCAGCCGAACTCGAGCGGCGCGAGGAGATCGCGACGGTTCTCACAGATGCAACGCTCGATGGCACGGACTTCGATGCGGCTACCGCGATCTACGCGTCCCTTGAGCCGGATGCCCTCCAGACGCTTGCAGCGATACCCGGCAACGAGAAGGCGTTCTCACAACGGACGACCGAGCCGCTTGCGGCCGCCGACGCACCAAACGTTCGCGGACCGGACTACGAACCGGGCGATGCAGGACCGGGCACACAACCGGGTGACGACGTTCCGGACTCAATGCCGCCCGGCGACGAGCTCTGTGCATATGTCGACGGGTTCGATGGTCGGTCTCGGAATCGCTATCTCTACCGCGTCGGGACTGCCGATACCGCCCATAATCGCAGCACCACACTCAGCTACCCGACACCCCCAACGCAGGCCCGTGACGGCGTGCCACCGGAGACGCCGAGTATCGCTGGTATTGAGGCCGGTCATCCGGTCGACGGCAAACCCGATGACCGACGTCTCACGCTCCGCTGGAGTGCCGTCCAGAGTCCGGACCTCGCTCACTACACCATATATCGAACCGACGACCCGGCCGCTGTTCGCGACGTTCGCTTGATGGACGAGGTAATCGACCTTCCGACGCCGATTCCGGCTCCAGCAGATGGCGACCCACTCACGACAGGAACCCGGGATGGGCCCGTACTTTCGTGGACCGACGACGACCGCGAACCCGGCGTCGACTTTCACTACCGGATGGTCGCCGTCGACACGAACGGCAACACCTCGGCGGCGTCTACAGCAGTCGCTGGCCGGGCGTTCGATACCACTCCGCCGACACCGCCGGCCATCACGAGCGTCGACTGGGTCCGAGTCGGACCGAACGACACCGTCCAGCCGTATAGCGATCCCGTTCCAACAGACGAGAGCTGGCAGCCAGCGATCCGAATCACATGGGATGACCCCGATGATTTGCGAGTACTGGTTGAATCGGCATTCGACACGTCTGGCAGCGACTTTATGTCCGCATCCTCCTGGCTCACCGACGACACAATGTACCTCGACACCTCCCCCGCCCAAACCGACACGTACCGCTACCAACTTCGCGTTCTCGACGCCCGTGGACTACAGTCGACGAGTTCGAGTCCGATCACTGTCGGACCGCCTGGAGGGACATAATGACCGACATCGATACACTCGCCCAGAAATGGTTCATCGACCCTGCATCCACATCGAACAGTTACCCTCCGACCCGCCGCCATCCCAACAGTACACTTCCTCCGTACACGACAGGGAACGTTGTTCGACCACTTGTTGGTGGCGAAGCGATCGTCAAATACTGGGGTGAGAAGGTAGCCGGACTCTCGACTGACACGGATGCCTCTCCCGAAGAGTCGACACTACTTCATGCAGGCTGGATAATAAAGAACATCGAGACAACACTCGGAGATACATCGACGGAATCCCAAAAACTGCTCTCCGATGCCCAAGATAACGGCGTAGATGTCTCCCTCATGTTCAGCCAGCATGGCTTGAACATGGAGGGTATCATCACCTACGTATATGATTTAGATCTCGAACCGAAAACCGCAGCAGTCGATACACGGTATCCATCGTTTGGCTGTGCGCATGCGAAGTTTAGCGTGTTCAAAACACCCGAAGAGCACACAGCTCTTGTCGGCTCAGCGGATATCTGGAAATCAGCTCGTGACTCGAATCACGAGGTGACAGTCGAGATCGAAGGGCCTGCTGTCGATGACTTCCAAACAGTGTTCAAAAAACGATGGAATGATGAAACACGAAACGACGTTATCGGGAACCTCACCTACCCTACTGTGAGGGATAGTATTACGAATACTCTTTTTGGGGAAACGCCCGATATCCTCCAGATACCCGACGCTCAGGCAACGGATTCTGGTTCAGTCGCAGTCCAAGTTCTGGAAACCTATGGTATCTCACCCTCCCTTTCGTACTCGTGGGCAGATTCTGGTGAGGGAGAGTTCACGATCTGGGCTGCCTATCTCAAAGCAATCCAGAACGCAGAGGAGTTCATCTATCTCGAAGATCAGTTCTTCATCCCCTTTGGGTACCCACCTCGCTGCGAAAAGCCACCGCGAGACGTCGCAAAGGGGTATCTCAAGAAACCGCACTGGAAAGAGTGGACGGATACCGAACAGAAGGCAAGCCTCTTCTATCAGATCGGAAAACGGCTGAAAGATGGTGTCGACGTCATCATCCTGACGAACGAGGGATATGGAGGAAGTTCAATGCTCGCTGGATCTCCTGGACCTCTTGATGCAGCAGGGAAATACCTCCGGTCTATCGGTGCTGATTATCTCCAGAAGATTGCAGACGAGGACGGAAGTGGTGACTTCATGATCGGCGTCCTGATGAACGAAGCTGTTCATTCGAAACTCCTCATCGTCGATGATATCTACGCATCCGTCGGCTCGGCGAACATCAATCGACGGTCCCACATGCACGATACAGAACTCCAGGTTGGACTCGTCGACGCTCAGGGGGAGCTCGTCCCCTCGCTACGGGCAGAAATATGGGCGAAACACATGATCGTGAATGTACCGTCGTTGATGGATATCTCTATCGCGTTACCGGCATTCAAAGACACACTCAGAAACAACGCTGCGAACCTTGGAATGGTCCGCCCCGTCGGCGATCACAGATCCGGGTGAACCGCCGAGTGATATGAAATCTCGCCTGATGACGTACGATCCAGCGGCTGGCCCGGAGGTTCCGGAATGACGTTCAATCCTGAGGAACGAGTGTCCGCACTGAGGCTCATTCAACTGTTTGATCCCAACGATCTCCCCTTAGCACACATCCTTCCGACGGAGAACCTACGAGATGTGTTTTCGCGAACGCTTGTCACTGAGTACGAGCAGTTCTATGACGACACAACTGACATCGCGAAGTTTGAGCTGGCATTCGGTACGGACCAAGAGTTTGCGGTTCAACTACCCGGACTCGGTGGCATGGAAGTCGTCTTTGGTGGGCCGAGCGCGCCTGCAATTACTGCCGGTGCGGAATACGGACCGGATAGTCGGTCAGTTACTTTGGGTGGCAGTATTCGGCTCCGCTTTCCCCGAGACTGGCTCCGCCCAGTGACACAGGTCGACAACGAATGGGTAGCTGACCCATCGCGAGAGTTCGTCGAGTTGGATTTCGGTGGCGGCATCACCGTCGACCAAGATTTCGAGTTCACATTTGAGGGCACCAACGAGTTCACCGTGGAACCCGCAATGATCGGCGATACAGGGTTCGTCATCGAAGGAACCCTCGCGGTCGACCTCTCGGAATCGAGTACGATTCCTGCCTCAAGCGGAATGGGACTCAACCCAACGTGGCGCGGTGTCGTCTTCGAAATCACTCGATCTGCACCTCCCGCCGGACCTCAACGTCCCCGCAGCTCCCTCGGATCTCCAACTGGAGAATTTCCACATCGGCGGTGGCGGCATCACCGGCACAATCGGCGGGAACTGGGATTCCGGACTGGCGGGCGAGTTGTTCGGCATGGAATTCGAACTCCAATCGATAGACGTGGAGTTCCGTGACACCGCACTCGTCGGTGCGGCCGCTGGCGGCACTGTCACACTCCCATATTTCGACGGCCCGGTCGACCTTGCTGTCGGAATTACGGGTGACGGAACACTCACTGCAGCACTCGATGAGGAAGGTGGAATCGTCAGTCTCGATCACGACGCATACGCACTCGACGTCGACGGCCTTGAGTTTACGAGCGAGGGCGTCCCAGCGGTCTCGCTCAGTGGGACACTGACGCCGAAGCTTATCCCCGATGCCCCCGGCGTCCGAGTCGACAAACTCAGCATCGACGTAGACGGGAATGTACACGTAGAGGGCGGCTGGCTCTCGCTGCCCGATCAGTACAGCATCGATTTTTACGGCTTTTCGTTCGAGATCACGGCATTCGGTATTGGGCGGAACGACGACGGGAGCAAGTGGCTCGGGCTCAACGGCGGCATCAAGTTCGTCGACGAACTCGGCGCGGGTGCCTCCGTCGACGGCCTTCGTGTGACGTGGTTCGACGACGGACCCCACGCTGGCGACACTCCATCGGTCTCCTTCGAGGGCGTGGGTGTCGAACTGGAGATTCCAGATGCCGTCCGGTTCAAGGGCGCTGTCTCCTACGCGGAGACGACGCTCCCCAACGGCGACCTCGATCACCGATTTGAGGGAGACATTAGCCTGGATCTCCTCGCACTTGATCTCTCTGTCGACGGGAAACTCGTCGTTGGCACTCGAACCGAAGCGACGTCGACCTACACATACTGTGCGGTCTATCTCGATGCCGAACTCCCGTCGGGCATCCCCCTGTTCTCCACAGGACTCTCGTTGTACGGGTTTTCGGGACTCTATGCGCAGAATATGGCTCCGGCACTCCAAGCAGACGAAGCGTGGTTCAGCCGTGAGCGGGGCGTCGACAGTTGGTACCACCGCAATCCAACCGGTGCAACGGGGTTCGGCGGCACGCCCCCCAAGTGGCCCGTCGAAGAGGGCTCGTTTGCCCTGGGTGCCGGGGTCACCCTCGGGACCGCATCGGACAACGGATATGCGTTCTCGGGGAACCTCCTGCTCGTCATCGCGTTCCCCGGCCCGGTCGTGATGCTCAACGGCGAAGCAAGCTTACTCACCGAACGCTCCGAACTAGACGCCGGCGAGCCGAACTTCTCTGCGCTCGCGGTCCTTGACGGTCGGGCCGGCACGTTCACGTTCGGGCTCAACGCTCAGTATCGGTATGGCGACGGCGGTGAACTCGTCGACATCGGCACGAGCGTCGAGGCATTTTACAGTCTAAATGATCCGTCGGCTTGGTACGTCTACATTGGCCGCAAGGAACCCCGCGAGAAGCGGATACGTGCGACCGTCTTCTCGCTGTTCGAAGCGAACGGCTACGTCATGTTGGACCCTCGCCAGCTCGCACTTGGCGCGTGGTACGGCTACGACGAGAGGCTCTCGGTTGGTCCATTCGGTGTCGACATCGAAGCGTGGATCTCAGGCGACGCTGTCGTGAGCTTCAACCCTGCGCATTTCTCTGCTGAACTCGCCGCGAAGGGCGCAGTCCGACTCCGGGCGTTCGGCTTCAGTGCTGGCATTAGCCTTGATGCGTCGATCGCCGCCGAGGTATTCGATCCATTCCACCTCCTCGGCCATTTCCGCGTCGCACTCGAATTACCGGGCTTCCTCCCCGATCCCAGTGCAACAGTGACGCTCGAATGGGGCCCAGAAAAGCAGGCCCCATCGCTCCCCGAGCCACTCAAGGAGGTTGCCGTCGGCCACGATCTCAGTACGACCACCTGGCCGCTTGCGGTCGACGACACGACAGCACCCAGTGATGATTTGCCGGTTGTCCCCCTGGATGGTCGCCCTGAACTCACGTTCGCGACTGCAGTCCACGACGACGGCTACAACGTCGTCGACGAAGAGGAGGGAACCCCTGACCCGACCGGCGAGAACGCCAATCCTGTCGACCCCGAGTTCGTCCGTATTGGGGACCCCGCAGCAAACGAGGGGCCCGTCGAAGTGCGATACGGTCTCGGTGAGGTCCGCATCGAACGACAGACGGATTCTGGGTGGGAATCACTGCCAGATGTCTACGGTGCGTGGGCACCCGTTCCAACGCTCCCCGAGGGCGACCGGACCGAAGGTGGTGGGCCGCCGATGGCGAACACCAAACTCCGATTGCTCTCTGCGAACCCCTTCGAGTACGTCCGTCACACGGGCGGGACCTGGGGTGACACGATCGACGAATTCGCCGGTAACTACCCCTGTCTGGCAAACCGGGATTGCTGGGATTTTGAAGGCCTGACCACTGCCGATTTCACCGCCCAGGATGCAACGTTCTACGGGGTACCCGTGACCGATATCACCCGTAACGGTGGTTCGGAGTGGCCGGTGTTCAAGCACGTCACGAACTGGTCGACTGACGAACCCACAATCAAGGATATCTACACCGAAGACGGCTTACAACGCACACTCACAGTTGGGTACGCACCACCAGACGACGGTCAGTCTGCCCAAGCTCTCGCTGTCGACCTTCCTGAACCGCGGAAGTCCGTCAAGGTGGCCGCAGTCGTCGACAAACACTGTGATGCAATCCTATTGTTCGGGACCGACGACACCGGAACGCAGGTCTCGGAGATGGCTGTCTCCCCACGTGGTATCCAGCAACTCGTCCTGACAAGCCGTGAGGGCGAACTTGATCAGGTCGTCATTATGACGATCCATCTAGATTCCTTCGCGAGTTCAGGGCTCGGTGATCTCTCCTTGCTCTCGATCTGTTCTTCGAACTGGAATCTCGCTGAGGTCGGTAGCTTCGAGACGGCGCGAGAACGGACCATTCGAAACCAAGTCGCCCGCCTCGGTGACACCGGGGCGGTCTTCGATCCATATGCGACATACCGTATTGCCATCGAAACTACGACGCAAGCTAGAGGTCTCAGTGACTTTGACTGGTACAGCGAAGATCGGGTCACAACCCAATACGCGTACTTCCGCACGGATGGCCCGCCAGCACTCGCCGATCTCACCGTCCCAAGCCGCAGCGATCCCGAAGAATTCGACAGTGGCCTTGAGGACCTAACTCGGTATATCGAGGGCACGATCCCCGAAACGATCCCGAAACGTGGTGAGTCACCTGTACTTCCTCGACCAGTCTACCGAGCCTATGACGTCGGTACACGGTTCACTCGAAACTACGTCGACCGACTGTACTGGGTGTCCGGTCGTGACCTCGCACTCGTGCTTTTCGACCGGAATAACGAACCTGTTCGAACGCCAGCAGGTCGCCTCCACATCGGTACCAATCAGTGGGGGACCCAATCTGAACTCCTCGAGGATGTCGCACAACGCCAATGGATCCGAGCAATCGACCACGGAGACTGTGTGGGTGTCGACGAAGCAGTCGTCGCTCGTGCAAAGCTCGTCGACGCCACGCTGGGATTGGGAGTGTTGGGTGCTGACGAGGTGTACGAGGCCCGACTCGTACCTCGATTACTTCGAGACACCTTCGGTGATCTGGCATATTACGATGGTTCAGAACCGTGGAGTACCAAGGGTACCGGGAGTTCGGCTGATTGGACCGTTGAGGGCCACTCGGAGCTCAGTGGCGAACAAGCCGAGCAATCCGGAGAGGGATTCCACCTTCAGATGCGTGACGATGCTGTCTCCGCTGGAGGCGAACCGAAGTACGTCGACGCCGATCTCAGCGATATTGAGGCAGGTGTCGACGTCGTCCGTTTCGCGGCGGCGGCTGACACCAAGGTTTATCACATCACAGCCGTCGACGCGGCAGCGAGTACTATTGAGGTCGACGGGACACCGTCATTCACTGATTCACGCTGGATGATTCCCGGCCGGGGAACCGTCCACCAGACTGCATCGGCAGACAGTGACGAATCGCCTAACCTCTGGGTTCGCGATTCCGTCCAAGGTGCACCCGGCCCGCGTAATTGGACCGATTACGTCGCCGCCACGACCGTGACACTCGGCGCAGCAGACTCTGCGGCGGGCCTCAGTGTCCACTACGACCCCGACACCGACGATCACCTTCGGTACGTTATTGACGGCAACGACGGCGAACGGAGACTCGAAGAGGTCACGGGAAGCCGGGTGACTGTCATACAGCGGAAGTCGGACAGCGCGGTCAGCCGAGGTCGACCGTACGACGTGAGCCTCGAGATCGTCGGCACCGACCTCCGAGTGTACGAGGACGACACCGCCGTCTTCGAGCACTCTCTCGATGCAGTCGACCAAGGTGGTGTCGCCCTGCTCGCCCGTGGCCCCGCACGTTTCGGGGAGCTTCGAGTGGACGATGTCTCGACGGATGCACCGATTGCCTATCGGTTCGAGTTCACCACGTCGCAGTTCGCGAACGCTGCCCACCACCTCGGGAGCTACGCTGACGAAACGTGGGCTACGACGACCACGTCCACTATTGATCCGACGTCGACCGTAGACCTCGCTGTAGCAAATACTGCACCGTCGCCAGACGAAGCCCGAGCCTATGAGACCGCAGTAGCCACACTCGACCGACCGACTGGTGACCCGCCGGAACGCGTCGAAGCGACGGCCGTCTACGAAGACGATGCAGTCCGCGCACTCCTTCTCGAAAGCCCAGAACCAGTCGACTGGACTCGGACCACAGTCGGCGTCGGCTACACCGCCGACCGCCGACCTACCACCATGNCACCCCGTGGCCTGAAAGTCACCCGAGCTTCTTACGGCTCGGACGAATCAGTCGACGTGCTGCTCAACGAGTCCATTGATCTGACTGGACACACGGTCGACTATCGACAGACCGGCAGGGGTTACGAACCCGCACTCGTCGATCCTGCTTTCGAGGACGAGATGACCACGACTGATCTCTCGGAGTACCGCGTGCCGACAGACGGACGGTGGGAACGTGATTCCGGTCAGCTCCGCTGTATTCCAGAGGGGAATTCCACTACGTTGGCTGTTGATGGTGCCTACCACGAAGACGCAGTCTGGACGGTCGCTTTCGAATCTCGGGGTTCAAACACCGTTGGGGTCGACTTCCGCATCGTCGGCGATACAGGATTCCGATTCGTGCTTGGACCTGCAGGTCGCCAGCTCTCGGAGTACGACGGGACGACGGAGACGGTTCTCTGGTCGGACGACACCGTCCATTCGGAGACCGAACCATTCTCCCTTCGGGTAGAACCCAGAGATGGCATGCTGTGGGCGTTCGTCGACGACACACCCGTCTGTGCGGTCGCAGACCCTGGTGGGCCCCAAGGCTCGTTCGGCCCGTATGTCGCGGGCGATGACGCCGTCACCGTAACGGAGGTTTCGTCACATGCTGATGCGTGGCGACCGACACTGTTCACAGAAGCCTTCGACGATCCGGGACTCGACGGCTGGCAGGCTGTCGACGAACCGCCCGAGACGACGCGCACATCGGACTGGCGCGTCGTCGACGGGACGCTCGAACAGCACAGCAACATCTACGGCTTCCACGGCGAGCCATACGGTGCTCCGGGGACCTATCTCGTCACGGACGAGACATTCAGCGACGGTCGCATCACGGTTCGACTCCGATCAGATGACAACGACGCGATTGGCGTCATGGTCCGCTGCCGTGACGACGAGAACTACTACCGGTTCTCCATGGATTCAGAGCGTTCTTACCGACGATTCGATCGACAGGTCGACGGGATCACGATTCCGCTGTGGTCGGATGACGTCGCCTTCGAGTCTGGACGCGAGTATATACTCACTATCGACTGCCAAGGCGACCGATTCACGGGCTATCTCGACGGTGTAGAACTGTTCAGTGTCGAGGACGACACCATCGACCACGGTGCGATTGCACTCTACTGTCGTGCGAACCTCGCGGCGAACTTCCACGATGTCGAATGTATAGCTCGTGCAGACCAATGGGTCCAGTACCATGCGTTCGCCGACGCGACCGAACATCCGGCTGGCACTCAGTTCCACCTGCACAGCGGACTGATACCGACCCAGACAGGTGCTGGCATTCAGTCGATATCGGCGGGATCCGAAACCAGGCTCCCACCGACTGGCGCCGAATTCAGGATCGTTGGACCAGACGGCGTTCGACATCAGCGCTGGATCGCTCCTGAATCGCAGTTCACCCCGGTCACCAATGTGACTCTCTCGCGGTCTTTGGACAGCACTGGAGTATTACTCCTCACAGGAGACTTCATCAAGTCGGGTACCTACCGTCTCGCCGTCCAGTACAACCGTGACGGCGATGTGACGCTCCGGCAGAACGGTGATTCCTCGCCAGAACAGATGTTACTCGACGTTGCGGTCGACGAGACGGTGTGAGAACGGTGTTCAGATGTCAGAACAGGGAGGTCAGGGTATCGAAACGTACTGTGACGTGGTAACCCGACTGCTCACGCCACTCCTTCGGCCCGGTCACGGTACGTCTCGAATAGCTGACCAGTCGACAGTTCACCGGTGAACAATTGTTTACCGGTGAAACATTGTGTACACGGTGGATATTTAATTTAAATACACCTTCATTAGTATATGAATTGTCTCGTTGATTGGAGTGGGGAGCGGACAGCCGGGCAAGCAAGGATCGAAGCGACGTGTCGACGCCGAAGAGTCGAGCAGGCAGTATCTGTTTTCGGCGGCGGAGTGCGATGAGCGATTCACGGGATCACCTTCGGGTGGTCGTCTTCTCGGTACTCCTTTTGGGATCGATGGTTACAATTGCGCCGGGGCTGGTCGGTACTGTCGCGGCGACCGACACCGCACCGACCTGTAACACTGTTAGTTATACGCAGAACGCCTCGGGATTTTACGAGGTCACGAACGTCAGCCAACTCCAGTGTATCGAGGACAATGGGCTCGATCAGAACTATGTGCTCACCGAAGATATCGACGCCAGTGGAACTGTTCAGTGGGGTGCCGGTGGCTTCGAGCCGATTGGAATCGTGTTCCCGTTTGAGGGCCGTTTCGACGGTAACGGGTACACGATTTCGGGACTCTATATCGACCGCCCGGGCCTGTATGATGCCGGATTGTTTGCAAATCTCGGTTCGAGTGGCACACTCACGAACGTCGGGCTCGAAAACGTCACTGTTGAAGGCTTTAGCTTCGTTGGCGGGCTGGTCGGCGTCAACGACGACGGTACCGTCCGCTCATCGTACGCCACAGGCAGTAGCAACGGCTCCAGCAGCGTCGGCGGGCTCATCGGCCAAAACAGCGGCACGGTGAGATCGTCGTACGCCACCAGCAGTGTCGACGGCACTGACTATGTCGGCGGGCTCATCGGCATAAGCAGCGGCGGCTCGGTGCGTACGTCGTACGCCACAGGCGATGTCGACGGAGATGACCGGGTCGGTGGGCTCGTCGGCTCCAACTACGACACGGTTACTACGTCGTATGCCACCGGCAGTGTCACCGGAACGAGTCGGGTCGGCGGACTCGTCGGCGGCAACTACGGCGGGACGGTGGGTTCGGCGTACGCGACCGGCAGTGTCGACGGCTCAAGCCTCGTTGGTGGGTTCGTCGGCGACAGCACCGGCACGGTGACAACGTCGTACTGGGATACCCAGCGGAGTGGCCAAACTGCTGGTCTGGGGAGTGGGACTGGAAGCCTCACGGGACTCGACACCACCGAAATGCAGGGCAGTTGGGCGTCGAACGGCACTGGCGGCAATATGTCCGGACTTGATTTCGCCGCCGACTGGATGGCAGTCGCTGGTGACTTCCCAGACCTCCAAACAACCCCACGGACAACTTCGACGCCCCACTTCTCGGCCCCCGATGACACCGAGCAGGCGCGGATTCTCGATGATATGGTGCTCTACGATGGCGCGTACAACGTCACCAGCGACAAGGCGTTGCAGGCAATCGGTCGCAACAGTACGACGCTCAGCCGGGACTACCGGCTCGTGGTCGATGTCGACGCCAGTGGAACGACCAGCTGGAACGGTGGCGCTGGCTTCGAACCGATTGCCAAAGACACCAACAGTTCGAAAGGCGCATACCAAGGAACAGCGTTCACTGGCAGCTTCGACGGCGCTGGTCACACCGTTTCGGGGTTGTCTATCAACCGACCGTCGACGGACTTCGTCGGCCTGTTTTCGAACACTGGATCGAGTGCGGACATCGATGACATCGAGTTAGAAGATGTCGATATACGTGGAGATGAGTTTGTAACTGGCCTGAGTAACCTTCATGCTGGCAGTATGAACCAGTCGTCTGTGACTGGGATTGTCGCTGGGAACTACTCTGTTTCTGGGTTGACGAACACCAATGGGGGCACCGTGAGTCAGTCGTACACGACGAGCACTGTCACCGGTATCTCACGTGTATCGGGCCTGATTGGTATCAATAGTGGCACCGTGAGCCAGTCGTATGCGGTAAGCACTGTCTCCGGAAATCGGAGTGCAGGGTTGATTCGAGAAAATCGAGGGAGTGTCACTCGGTCGTATGCAACAGGGAACGTTTCCAGCAACACGTCGGCTGGTGGGCTGATCAGAGTCAACAACGGGCGTGTAAATCGGTCGTATGCGACAGGGAATGTTACCGGCTATCGGGATGTCGGTGGCCTTGTCGGCAGAAATCGCGGTCAGATCCGTCACTCGTACGCAACAGGGGCTGTCTCTGGAACCTACAGTGTCGGTGGACTGGTCGGCTATTCGCTTAAGGGCACGATAAACCAGTCGTACGCAACCGGGACTGTCTCTGGTGATGCTAATATCGGTGGGCTTGTCGGCTACTCTAACGAAGGATCACTGAATCGGTCGTACGCAACAGGAACGGTGTCCGGAACCACGAATCTCGGTGGGATCGTCGGTAACGGCTACCTGTATTCTATCGACGGTTCCTACTGGGATGTGGGGACCACGGGCCAAACAAATGCAACCGGAACATCTACTGGAACCACCAGCACTCTCATCGGCTTCGGTGATGTCACCGACACGGGTCCCGCTCCCGAAATGCAACGCTTCGCGCCCGCGGCCACGATGACCGCGTTTGACTTTGAGTCAACGTGGAACCTCACCAGTAGCTACCCGCGACTGTCATGGGAAGGCGCGACGCCCATCACGGTCGACAGCCTCACGGCGTCGAACCAAACTATCACCGCCGGAAATAGCGGAACGATCACCGTCACTGCCACCGAAAGCGGCGGCGACGCTGGTGAGGGCGTGACTATCGAAGTTATCGCCAACGACAGCCTTGGAGGACTCCTCAACGGAACGATGACTGTTACTAATGCAGACGGCACTGCAACGTTCAGCTTCACGGAGAACACCGCTAGCACGTACGGGGTAACACTCGCATGGGTCGACGATTCGACAGTGAACGCGAGTCCCGTGGTGACAGTCGCGTCCCGACCCTCCAACAATAACGGTGGAGGCGGCGGTGGCAGTGGGGGCGGATCACCGGACGCTGCTGACGTGGCAGTGAGTACCGAACCTGGCGACGACGAAACCACTGGGTCGACAGTGACGGTTACCGGCGCAAAGGCGGGCCAACCGGTCGCAGTCGTCCGCGAGGATGGCGAACCACTCGCACAAGGTGATGATTCGAGCGTCGACGGCCTCTCAGTGACGACCAACACGGACCGGGATTTCTCGGTGAGCGTTCGCTCACACGAAGACCTCGACGAGAACAACCCTGAGGGCNCAATCGCACTTTCCCGCGAGACCGACGGCGCAGATCCTATCGAGTACATGACCATCGATCACGATCTGGACGATGAGGAGATCACCGAGGCCTCAATCACGTTCAGCGTCACCGAAGACGATCTGGAAGGCCCGCCCAGTGGGGTCACGCTCTTCCGTAACGTCGACGGAGCGTGGGTCCCACTCGAAACCTCGCTTGTGAGAGAAACCGACGCGGGGGCCCAGTACGAGGCGATCACGCCCGGATTCTCGGTCTTCGCAATCGGTGGCAATGATCCACCAGACGACGAACAGTCGACCGATTCACCACCAGACGAGTCGACAGCTGAATCCCGAACCGATGATGAGGCACCCGGATTCGGTCTCCTTGTTGGACTCGTCTCGGTGCTTGCGGTCGCTCTCATGCTCCGTCGACGAACTAGACACAGAATGTAGCGGGTGGTCTCACTATCCAGTCTTGAAACTACGAGAGCAAAACGTTAATTCAGCAGTTGTCCTTTAGAGAAGAATGAATGAGATAATCAGTGAGGGTTTGACGCAGGTGTTCAGCGAGATCCCTGCCTGGCAGTCGACACTGCTGTTGCTTGGGGTTTCTATCGGTATTGCGCTGATTCTTGAGTTCGTCGTACTCAGATCACTGTTGCGGTATACAAGTCGCACCAAAACTCAGTACTTCACAAAGCCGCTTAGTTAGAACGTCTGCTTGCTGAAGGTGTGTCTAAAACCAAACAAGCAGACGGTGAGATCCA
>Ga0065698_100753_pt1 | contig 21396 bp, 18 predicted proteins | sample AntLakMe24m_30um_FD_59087 | JGI IMG/M metagenome (GOLD analysis project Ga0065698, IMG submission 59087) | Hypersaline microbial communities from Antarctic Deep Lake - 24m 3.0um v2 (version 3) | ecosystem: Environmental > Aquatic > Non-marine Saline and Alkaline > Hypersaline | place: Deep Lake... | reverse complement strand
TGGTGTTGGTGTCGGCTGCGCTGTTGGGATCGTCAGTCATCGGTCTCGAACACCTCCAGGGAGGGGTTNGTTCGACTCGGCGTCTTGGGTTGGGCTTCTGTTGGGAGTCTGTGAGGTGTTTTCTGGGAGTTCTGAAGCCACGATTTCGGTGGCCGTCTCCTGGAGTGTGTCGGCGACCCGGACTGCCTGTTGTGGGGTCAGTTCGATCGTGGTCGACTCTCGGTTGCTGATTAGTCCGAGGGTGAGTGTTGGGCCAGCGGTTGCAGCTCGTGTGATTTCGAGGCTGCCGGTAGTGTGGTCGGCTTCTCGGTGGCGAGCGATGGGTGTGTTGAGTTTGAGTGCTGGGCCTTCGGTTGTGGTGGTACCCGTGTCGGTGTGTTTGTGGGAGGCTGAGTTACGTGTTTGATTGGAACGACAATCGTGGGCTGCGAGCCGTTCTGGGAGGCCAACCACGTCGCAGTTCGGACACGCTTGGAGTTGCGGTTGGTCGCTGTGCTGTTCGACAGATTCATCTGGCGCAGATTCGGAGTCTTTCATGCTTCGTTTGGTCGCGAAGCACGGAGGTCGGTGTTGGTGCACCGGCCTCACTTTCTGAGGCGAGTCCCCGTGCTTCTCAATTAGATGTTCTACGGCCAGAGACATATATTTTACTATTAGTTAAGCTATTTTGCCTGTAGTAATTAGATATAGTATCTAATAACTGTAGTATGGTATCCAAAATAGCTATACATGAGAGCCAAGCATATTTTGAATGTGGACCCAGAAGAGTTGCTCCCAAGCGATCAACAAATCTTAGATGCGCTCGCTGATGGGCGCTGTACCCCTGCGTTTCTTGTCGAGATCACTGGCTTGTCTAAACCAACGATCCATAGTCGGCTGAATGTCCTTGTGGCGGCTGGCCACGTTGAGAAGATCCACACCAGTGGGCTTTACGAGCTGGTTGATGATCCACGCAAAGAATGATATCTGTACTCTCCTGATCTGATGTTGGGATCCTGCGTTAATCCAATTGGCCCAGAATTCTTGTGATCCCACACCCCTCATTTCGTCTGTTCTGGTGTTATGCTGATTCGAACAGAAGTATATGAATACCCAAATAACAGACTCCACTGTGTCGAGTGTTCCTGGCAGAGGGTATCGGTTCGAGTGTATTTCAGTCAGAAACAGATCTGAGGGTCGAGTTAGTGATCTAACCTACTCATTGTCCCAGAAGTCATTGCTAATCGAAACACCCGTTTTATACACTCTATCCCTCAATATCTGGGACTTACACTCGAGATGTGGTGTGCTTGTAAGACTACATTTTACACGTGTGGCTCACAGACCCCACCATGTCGAGTGTTCTCACTAGTAATGAGATGAATTCACCTCCCTCCCAGACCCCACTGTGTCGAATGTTTTTCGCTGATCAGGTGAATACGAGAATCAATCTGTGAGGTTCACACTAACTTCTAACGTAGTCGACGTTATTGAGACACCCCACTGTGTCGAGTGTTAATCGCTGCAGAAGATCGGCACACTATAGAATATCTCTGTTGGAGACCCCACCGTGTCGACTGTTTTCCGTGGTTAAATCTTTTAACAGAGACGATATGACGTGATCCTGATTTCAATCACACCCCACCATGTCGAATGTTCTTATCTCAGCCTATTGTATATAATATCACTCGACGCACTCGACGCGATGGTTTTATTAGACAATAGATTTCAAATAGAAATTACTCTATGACTACCTTTACCCGTGATACGGAGATCTTCTGCGATGAGGAGATGCTCCGGGAAGACTACCAACCGGAATCAATTACCGCACGTGAAGAGGAACTCAGTGCCTACAAGACTGCACTTCAACCAGTCGTTAATGGTGCTCAGCCACGGAATATATTCTTGTACGGAAAAACCGGTGTGGGAAAGACAGCCGTTTCACGGTACCTTCTCGATCAACTGAAACGTGACACAAACCAATATGATGATGTTGACCTTTCAGTTTACTGGCTCAATTGTACGAACCTCTCGTCTTCCTACCAGGTTGCAGTCAATCTCGTCAACACTATTCGATCTGGAGAAAACCGGATTAGTACAACAGGTTACCCACAACAACGTGTCTTTGATATACTCTATGAGGAACTTGACGCAATCGGTGGGACGATTTTGCTTGTTCTGGATGAGATTGATCATATTGGGAGCAATGACGAGATTCTCTATGAACTGCCACGTGCTCGCTCAAACGGATATCTCGAATCCGCAAAGCCAGGAGTCATCGGTATCAGCAACGACTTTGGATTCCGTGACAGTCTCTCACCGAAAGTCAAAGATACACTCTGTGAGGAGGACATCCACTTTCCCCCATACGATGGCCCTGAACTCGAAGCGATTCTTCATCGACGTGCAGACGGGGCACTGTACGATGATGCAGCCACACAGGGTGTGATCTCGCTGTGTGCTGCACTTGCTGCTCAAGACACAGGGAGTGCACGACAGGCATTGAATCTGCTTTACAAAGCAGGCGAGTTGGCACGAGCAACCGACGAATCAACAATCACCGAAGACCGCGTTCATGAAGCTCGTGAGGAACTCGAACAGAGTCAGATCGAACACGGGATGCGTGAATTGACACAACACGGTCATCTGTCACTGGTGGCGACGCTTAATCTTGCATTAGCAGAAGATACACCGGCTCGGGTGAGAAAAATATATCTACGGTATCGAACCATTGCTGAACAGTCAGATATTGACCCCTTAGTTCGTCGGCGGATGCATGACCACCTTGCAGATCTCGCAATGCTTGGTATTCTCAACCGGCAGTCTCGAAATGAGGGTCGTGCTGGCGGACAGTATTATGAGTACGAATTCAATGTCGAACTCAAGCTTGTCTGTGAGGTTGTCGATACACTCGATGGTGTCGTGCTGCCGAAACGTATTAAGCAGTCTCTCTAAGGACCAGTCGATTTAGCAAGAACACTCGACACGGTGGGGTGTGACTATTCTCTTCTGTTGCAGACTCTGAGTGGAGCACTTGACACAGTGGGGTGGGCGATATTGGCTGGATGAAAGTGAAACGATCATTTCGTTATGAGACGTAGTCGCATTTGAGTAGAACACCCGACACGGTGGGGTGGGGGACGAGGTGTTCTACAGAACAGTCGATGCAGCTAATTCATTCCTGGGGCATCCGATTCGAAGTACGGCCCACAGACACGTTCGAGACTCTCCTTGAGATACATTTGAAGAAGTTTCACTGTTGACTGCTCAATTAATTGTACGGCAATCGCTTCGGGCTTTGTGATCATGACCCGTAGTATGGGCACTACAGACTATACTTGACATAATTGATGCAGATTGTGTTGCATATCATCAAACACACTCAGAGGAATCACATCTCTACGCCATATGGTGCAGCATTCTGACTACGTTCTCACCACGTAAGTCCCTCATACACGATCCCCTCACGGCGTTCGATACACCGTCGACCATCCACCACAACCGGCGTTGACATCTCGTCGAACTCTTCGTCCAGCTCGCTGAATTCATCCCACCCCGTGACGACAACAGTACCGTCAGCCTCAGCAAGGGCCTCGGCAGCCGTGTTCGCATACTCAATCTCGGGGAACTGGGTAGCCATTTCATCGTTGGCAACCGGATCATAGGCGGTGACGGTGGCTCCCAAGTCCAACAAGAGGTCAATTACTGGAATTGCACGTGAGTTGCGAATGTCGTCTGTATTCGGTTTGAATGCCAATCCGAGGACAGCGATGTGGGCCCCATCAAGATCGACGTAGTCGGATAAGTATGCCACCATCCGATCCGGCTGACGGTCGTTGACGTCGACGGCGGCCTCAAGCACGGCTGGCTCGTAGCCCTCGGTTTGGGCGGCGGCGACGATCGCATTGACGTCCTTCGGGAAACAGGAGCCACCCCAGCCGACGCCGCTTCGGAGAAATCGCTCGGAGATACGGTCATCGAGGCCGATTGCATCCATCACTTCGTAGGCATCGAGCTCGAATTCCTTGCAGATATTCCCAAGGTCGTTGACGAGGCTGATTTTTGAGGCGAGAAAGGCGTTGTTGGCGTATTTGATCATCGAGGCCGTCTGGGGATCGGTGTCGACGATCGGTGTTTCAGGTTCGAGGAGTGGATCGAAGACCGCTCTAAGTTGGTCAGAAGCCCATTCAGAGTCCGTGCCAACGACGAGCTTGTCGGGATTTTGGAAATCCAGGACAGCGGTCCCCTCTCTGAAGGAACTCCGGATTCGTTGCGATCTCGATGGCATCGTTGTCATTGGAACCTGTGCGGATCGCTGGTTCGAGTACATCCCGGATACTCGGTGGTGTGACAGTGCTCTTGATGACCACGAGGTGCTGGTCGTTTTTGTCAGTTAACGCTTCACCAGTCGCTTTGGCCGCTGCTTCGAGGCCAGCGAGGTCGATGCTACCGTCCTCGTTAGAGGGTGTCCCGATCGCCAAGAAGGTGACATCGGATTCGGGGACTGCGTCGTAGTTCGTTGTGGCAGTGAGCCGCCCGCCAGCGTGTTCGCCGATCAGGTCGTCAAGCCTAGGTTCAGCAATGGGTGTCTCCCCTGCGGTGAGTGTGTCGACGATCTCTTGATCGATGTCGATTGCGGTGACCTGATGGCCGAGATCAGCAAAACACGCCGCAATTGTCGTCCCCACGTAGCCGCTGCCGATGACGGTGATATGCATTGAGTGAGATGTTCGGAGAGAGGTGTATGAATATTCTGATGCTCAACTGAGTTGTATTTTGATGAGAAAATCCTATGTATACTGAATGGATTCTTATGACTATGCAAGCAGTCGTACTCGCTGGCGGGGAGGGAACACGACTTCGCCCGCTCACTGACGACAAACCGAAGGGCATGGTCGAAGTCGACGGTGAGCCGATTCTCACACACTGTTTTGACCAGCTCGTTGAGTTGGGGGCCGACGAACTCATCGTCGTTGTTGGGTATCTCAAAGAGAAGATTATCGACTACTATGGCGACGAATACGAAGGTGTGCCGATCACCTATACGCATCAGCGCGAACAAAATGGATTGGCCCACGCACTGTTGACAGTCGAAGAGCACATCGACGACGACTTCATGCTGATTCTTGGCGATAACATCTTCCAGGCAAACCTCGAAGACGTTGTCCGCCGACAGCGTGAAGACCGTGCGGATGCCGCATTCCTGGTCGAAGAGGTCGACTGGGATGAGGCTTCGCGGTATGGGGTCTGTGATACGAACAAGTACGGTGAGATCACCGATGTCGTTGAGAAACCCGACGAGCCACCGTCAAATCTCGTGATGACTGGCTTCTATACGTTTACCCCCGCGATCTTCCATGCGTGTCACTTGGTTCAGCCTTCGAACCGCAACGAGTACGAGATCAGTGAGGCGATCGATCTGTTAATTCGGTCTGGAAGAACGATCGATGCGATTGGGTTGGAGGGCTGGCGGATGGATATTGGGTATCCTGAGGATCGGGATGAGGCTGAACGACGACTCCAGGGTGAGGACACAAAAGCTGATCAGCCTGCATCTGCGGACGATTAATTACGAACTCACAACTAACGGCTCGTACCACTCTCGGTTTTGTTCGTACCAGTCGATGAACTCTGAGACTCCTTCCCGGATATCGCGACTCGGCTCGTAGCCGATCAGCTCGTTTGCCTTCGAGATATCTGCGTGGGTGTGTTCGGCATCACCATCGCGGGCTTCGGTGTATTTGATTTCTAGGCTTGGATCAATCTCATCTCGGACGACTTCGGCGAGTGTGGCAATGTCGATGTTATCTGTTGAGCCAATGTTCATTGTCTCGCCGTCAGCACTGTCGTCGGTCAGGAGGCTGTGATTGGCCTCGACGATATCATCGACGTAGGTGAAGTCGCGTGTCTGTTTGCCGTCGCCGTAGATTTCCGGAGATTTACCGCGCATACACCGGGAGACGAAGTTACTGATCGCCATATTTGGGCGCATTCGGGGGCCATAGACGGTGAAATACCGCAGCGAGACTGTGGGCAGACCGTAGACTTCGTTGTAGACTCGCATGTAGTGTTCGACGGCGAGTTTGGAGGCCCCATAGGGTGAGACTGGCTCATTGGGGTGGGCCTCGTCGTAGGGGAGGTACTCGGGTTTTGNCGTAGACACTTGAGGAGGAAGCGTTGACAACGCGGTCGATATCGTGTTTGCGGGCGGCTTCCAAGATCGTCTGGGAGCCGTTGATGTTGTACTCCGTGACCTTGGTTGGCTCTTTGACGCTTGCACGGACGCCCGCTTGGGCGGCTTGGTGGTAGATCACGTCAACGTCTGATACAATCTCGTCGACGAGGGATTTGTCCGTGGTTGAGCCCTCGATAAATTCGTAGCTGTCTGTGGTTGTGGCGGCCTCGCGGGCTACGTCGATATTGTGTTCTTTGAGCCCGAGATCGTAGAACGGTTCGAGAATATCGAGGGTAGTTACGTCGTGGCCCTCTTTGATGAACGATTCAGCGAGATGCCCACCGATGAAGCCCGCACCACCGGTGACGAGAATATTCATACTCCAGACATACAAATGCAGACACAAATAGCGTTTTTGATGTTGATCAGTTTTGGACGAGGATCAAGCACATCTCGAACCGTCACGGCTTGGTGATGGCGGTTCCTGACTACATCGTCTTCAATGCCGAGCCGCTAATCGCGTATGTAGACGCCGAACTGGGAGTGACGTAGTCGAGGAGTACCTGGATGCAGTCGCCGTTGGAGAAGTGACCAGGGATACAGTTACGTCAACCTCGCTGAGGTCCGCTACACCATCGTTCGGAAGTACGACGGGGCCACCGCCGACGAGTGTTAGAGTGATCAACTGATAACTACCTGAGACTCACACTTCACCCGGTATCTGGTGTGCTTTGACAGATTTCAGTATAACAGAGTCCGTATTGAGTCCTTACTGTTACCACTCACCATTATCACCCTATTTCATTTCGATGACGGTCTGAGAATGCATATGGAGGTGTCCCATTTTGTTTCGATTATCGTGTCTTCACCAATAATCAAGGTGGATACCCCGAGGCTTGACACCGAGACCGTTGATTTCGGAATAGGTATTATGCTGTAGTGAACAAACCCGATAATGAATGATAATTCGTCGAATACTCAGGAGGAAAAGGACGACGACGGAACGAGTAGCTCTCAGATGTCATCTCTTGCTGAGAAGATCCGCAATAGCGAACAAATAACTGTTTTTGAGAACAAGCAACTTGTTGACTCGAATACAATTGTTGATCACGATCGTATTTACGGCCGTGACGAACAGCTCGCAGCCGAAACGCGAGCATTTCGTGACACTCTTGATCGTGAACGGCCTGCTAATCTCTTACTCTATGGGCCAAGCAACACTGGAAAAACACTCACCGTCAAATCTGTTGCTGAGAAGGTCAAAGAACGTGCAGCTCAAAACGGAATTCGTTTTGGTTTTGTCGATGTGAATTTCAAGCCGACCGAATCACACTCCCTAGATCGTACGGTTTGGAAACTTGGTCGTCAAACGGCTACAAAAGCGGGTGTGACATGGGATATCCCACAGAAAGGTGTCTCAACCGATGCGAAATACGATCGACTCTATGAGATCGTCGACGGTCACTTCGACGCTCTTGTCTTTTTTCTCGACGGAATTGATACCCTTACTGGTCGTGCTACCGAAGACGAACCTGCATATTCACGGCTGCTGTATAGTTTAAATCGGATGATGGCTGAACAGCACGTTGAGACGCTTGTTTCGACTGTTGTGGCCACCAATCATACAAAGTTCCGTGAGACCCTCGTTAGTAGGACCGATAATTCATATAACCCTACTGAGATTCACTTTTCAGATTATGATACTACTGAACTCATCGAAATCCTCAATTGTCGACGTGATGCGTTCAAAGATGGGGCAGTTGATGATGGTGTTATTGAGTTGGCTGCTGCATACGGGGCGAAACATGAGGGCGGCCCACGGCGAGCAATTGATTTGCTTCGGGGTGCCGGAGAGATTGCAAATCGAAACGGAAAGCAGGTTGTCACCGAACAACACGTCCATGCGGCCAATGATCAGACTGTGGATGATCACGTCTTAGAGATTGTCAGTGGGATGGCGCTCCAAAAGAAACTCTCGTTGTATGCGGCGGCTGTTGTCGCCAATGTAAATGACGGGACAGCACCGAGTCCAGCAGTCTATAATTTGTATCGAGAGGTCTGTCAGCGTACTGATTGCGATGTCTCTACCCAAGCGACCGTCAATAGTCATATCAATAAGGCGGAAACGTATGGTGTCCTCGAAAGGGAGCAAACGAATGGCGGGTTCAACACTGGTGTCCGTCCTCGCTTTACGTTTATCAAATCCATTGCGGCAGTTATTGAGACGCTTGAAGAAGATGAGATATTCGACGAGGTTTCGCTGTCGACTGCTCGGTCAATTGCACAGCGATCGCTTCGGGATTAGCTTATATACCGTTATACCATCCGTTCTAGTTCACCAGAGTCTCACCTGATCAGACATCGTTGTGACTACCTGTTGGAAAAACCCGGTGGAGTGTGTGTGTGTGAGCTATACACCACCGGATTCAGTGATTGTAAATCGGATATAAAGAGCGTTTCCCCCTGATGAGTTGCGCGAGCGGTTCGCGCAACGAATCTCGTTGGCCGTGAGCGGAAGTTCGATATTGTCGCGCTCTTCTACACACACTCATTTGGCTTTGCAGCTGGATCTGATCGGTCTCTACCTCTCAAAGTGGGGGGTATACCCATCCACACTGCCGAAACGTCGTTATGTTGTTGGTGTCTTCAGGTGGTCGCCTATAGACGTTTTTGAAGCCACGTCTGAGCGCTGCCATTGGATTTGATGTCGGAGGGTTCCCCGTATGAGCGTAATACCACGCAGTAAACAGTGACACGACCTCGGCACCGTTGAGGGTCCGTCCCTCAATGTCGGTGGTGTAGGTCTGAATGAAGCTCGCGGCGGCGTGGTCTACTCCGGCAGACGCTAAGTGTTGGTCCCAACACGGATCTGGGCGTGTTTCACGAAACTGATCACCGTGGCCGACCAATACGGTCGTGTCACTGAGGCCACTGGCAACATGGGGGAGCCATACCGGGACGTTCATCGCCGTCGTGTCGTCTGCGTCGGTGCTTGTCTTGTCGTTGTCATTGAGTATCGACGATGGAGGTGCGGCGGGGTCGTCTGTCGTATTTTCAGTTGTATATTGTGTTGGAATTCCATTGAGAAGGCTCGCCAAGAGATCGGAGTCAGTCTGTGATGCCGACTGGTCGGTAGGGAGACTGACGGCCCCACAGACGGTATCTTCATGCACACAGTACAACGTTCCATCCGGCATCAAATACCACTCTTCGGGGTCGCTGTCTGTCGGCCGGATCGCTCTCGTCGTTCCGTCAGCAAGCGGCTGGGAGCTACGATACAGCCTGACACCACCACTTGTGGTCCGATACGCAAACGGCTCCCGAAGCCACTGGGTGACATCGGTGGCCGTCTGGGTTGTCTCGGTACAAACAGTCAGCGACTCGACGTCCGGTGTTTGGCGAGCCAACCCAGCTGCGGCTACAACGGAACCGGCAGTCAGTGTCTCGTCGCCAACGACCACACAGTGGGTGGTTCCATCTGGGGTTGTCGCCTTGAACCGGAGTTCGGGTGGCCCCTTGCTGACAGTCGTGAGGTCATCGCCGCGTTCACGCAACCACACCGCCGCCTCCGAAGCCCTATCGAGGGCGTCTACAGGCGTGTCTGTCGACGAAGAGGTGTGACCCCCACGAATTATATTAGAGTGTGTACTCCGGCGGATAGCTGGTGACGGTGTGAGATCCACCGAATGAGTCGGGGTGGAACCAGCGGTGTCTTTAGAGTCGCGATCGGCATCGGGAGTGGTCTGCTCAATATTACTGTTGTGGTCTCCGATACCCCGAAAGTAGTCTCGTGTGTGGTGGGCCGGTGGCCCACGGCCAGGGTGCTGTGCCCACAGTGACTCCGGATATGTCACCGCCGGGAGCCCACAAAAGGCTGGCAGTTGCTCAGAGCCAACGGTCAGCCATGGGTCGACATCCAGACGTTGGTAGCCAGCAGTAAGTGTCTCATCATGGTGGAGACCAACAGTGGTACAGTTTTCATACTCCCATGGCATTGATGCGAGTTCGACTGCCAACTCGGCGTCGCTCTCAGTAGTAGACTCTCCGATAGGACGTGTATACCCCGGGACGTCCGTTCGGTCACCAATGGAACGCCGCTGGGTATACTCATAACCATACTGTTCGGGAAGCCCAACGTTTGTCGTCAAGGGTGTGCCACCGAACGCCGTTGCCAGCGAGGGGACCGACCGATGCAACTTGTAGCGAGCAAACTCCTCGCGAGTCTGACAGCGGGCATTCGCTGCATAATCGACCCACCACACCGAGACTTCGACCTCGTCGGCCGGGGCTTTGCGGATGACGACTTTCAGGAGAGATGGATCGGGTATGTTAGTACACTGTTTGATAAACGAACTCAACGGGGATTGTCTAGAGCCAGTAAACCCGTGTTGCCATGAGGATAGTTCGTCTTGGGTTGTCACCAGCCGGTGGGTCGGAGCTGCTGTTGTCCCAAGTGGGCCGAGATCAACAGTCGTAAGGGCAACCTCGATGTGGTCGGGAAGGACTTCAGCTGCAGTCTGACCAAGATATTCGAGTTGCTGATCTCTGTCAGCAGTTTGGCCGTCGGTTCGACCTTCGGGTGGCACCACAGTAATGAACTGTGACAAGTATGTGTCGCCGGGGATAAAATACGATTCGACGGCACAACAGGACTTCTCTTCGAGCAGTTGGTAGGACAGCCGTGCCAAGGGTCGACAGAGCGGCTCATCAGGATCTTCTCCTGGAGGGTAACTGGAGGGGGCTCTGAGGAGTCCATACCGAGTCAGCCGAACTGCATCGAAGATAGCCTGATTTTTCATCGGGTTACTCTCCGTTTTCCTTTTTGTCTCCTGTTGCAGCATCTGTCTGGGAGGCAGTCTCCATGGCTGAAGTAGGCCCTGTTGGGACTTCTACGTCGGCGGCGATCTCGTCGAGCACGCCTTCGTTTTTCGGGAAACAAAACCCGTAGTCTTCGAAGTACGGGTTTTCGTTGTCGGTCCCGCCCTTCTTTGCGTTTTGTAGTTCCTCGGGGAGCGCCCGCCCGATGACACTGTTCGAAGGTGGCTCTCTGGGGAGCCACTGCTCACAGAAGGTTCGGAACTGATCTTGGAGAGCACTGTACTGGAGTTTTTCCCCGTCGGCTTCGACAACGTAGGCCTCAAGGAAGTTCTCCATGGCGACGGTCAGTTTGTCAACGGTACCGTGGGCGTCCTGGAAGTCGTCTTGCCAAGACGGCGTGTGTGAGTAACGCTTCAGTTCCTCGATGCCAGTATCAGTTGTTTCACTCCGATAGAGGACCGTTGTATGCTGTCCGTAGTGGTAGTCGGCCGTATGGAAGGGCCGCGCAATTTTTGTCCAGTTGGCTTTGAACGCGTCATCGTTCGTATACTCTGCGACGATGTCTCCGTCTTCGGTCTCGATGTAGTGTGTGGTGCCGTCTTCACGGTGGTAGTAGTCGTAGTCACCATCTGTGAGTGCTGTATTTGAATCGAGTGTCGTCACGACGGTCTCACCGACACTGAGTCGTTTGGTGCCAGCAGCATTGATCTCCCAGACTGCCCTTGTTGTCTTTGCGGGGCCCTCTACGACAGGCGTTCGTCCGTCTTCACATGTAATCGAGTCGCTGTCGTTGTACAGCCAGATTCCGAACTCTGTTTGTCCACGGTAGGCCTGATAGAGCGTCTCACATCCTGTTTCTGCGGCATCTTTTGATTGGTAGGCGAATACAGCATGCTGGCCACAGGCGACTGCGCGTTCGGCATTGGTGAGTGTCCCGGCTGGTTTCGTATTGTTTTTGTATTCGGCTTCGACCGGGACCCGCTTCGAGTCAACTGGTTTATCGAGGGTGACGATCTCGCCGTCTTCGGCGAAGAGCCACAGATCAGGCACCGAATCCGTGTTCTGGTTGACGATCATGATGGTATCGCCCTGTTCAGTGAAATAGCGATCGAGGAATTCAACAAACTCCTGATGGGAGAAGGACCCTTCGTTGACGACTCCCGACGTGGATCCTGAAGTACCGTTTCGCTGGGTTCCGAGGCCTTGTGGTAGCTCCCCGATTTTGCGGATGACGTCGTCAGTATCGAAGATGGGTGCCGACCGTCCGTCGAGCAGCAGCCAGGGGTTGGTCTCCATCTGCAGGGGAACAAGTAGACTGAACAATGGGAGTTGGCCGGGCTCGATCGAGAACCAGCCGTATTTGTTGTACTCTTCGTACCTGCTGTTGTGTGTGCTTGCGTTTCCGTTGAGCAGCCCGACGTATTCGCGTGTCCCGAGTATGAGTTCGCGGAGGCTGTCGGCCTCTCGTCTGATGTGGTAGCCTGTCCGATACTGGTTTTTGGTGACATAATTGTACCCGACTTCGGCGTCGACACCACTGCCGATACGGTTGATGTATTCGATGTCGAAGACTTCGCTGGTATCGAGTTGGTGGTTGGATGTGAGATTCAGATGTGAAAACGCGTTTGCAAGATCTACTGGGCTGCCTTGGTCGACCAGCTTCGCGAACCCATGGTCGCCATTGTGGGTGTATTGTGGATTGTACGGTGCTAGCCTCGCTGTGCCTTGGTAGCCATCGGTGCCGCCGCTGCCGCCAACAATAAATTGGTAGATGTAGGGCTCGTGGTTGGCCTTCAGTTCCGTGAGTGTCTCTTCGAGTGGGTTCGAATCGAAGTTCGACTGGTGGCCTATCTGGTCGTCTTCGCCCAACAGGAGTCGAGAGGTCGTCACTGGTGAGATCCCTACGGGATCGAGATCTAAGGTTCCTGTTTCGATTCCGAGGCCGCTTGTGAGTTCTTTGGCTGCGGCGACGAGATTATTCTGAACGCCTGCGTGTATCCCGGCATCAAACGATTCGAGTCCTGCTTGATTTACCGACCGGCCATCAATCCCGCGTGCGATACCATGTAGATTGATCACCAGCCCGATCGGCGAGGGATGTATTAGTATCTCTATTTGTTTGACATTGGCCTTCGACTGGACCTGTTTGATGATCTGGACAAGTGCACCTTCGTTCTCGCCGTCGAATTCTCTGTTGGTGAATTTCTCAGGCGGGACAATTATTCGGACTGAGTATTGTCGCCGCCGCCCAGGGACGCCTGCGCCGAGGACTACCTTTGTATTTTTGGCACCCGTTGGCGGGCTTTTGAGTGTCTTATCTGTTGGTTGTGAGCGGTCTTGGGATGTTGTATTGTTGTCTATAGACATCCGTGTGCAGTCCTCCTCGGGGGCCTTTGGGCGGTCGTGTGTGCATCTGTAGTGACCACTGTAATTTGGTCTGTTACAACGGTGGGCGGGGTTACTTGCCAAGGCTGGCTGTGTCGTCGAGTGGTGAGTAGTTTGGGCATCACTCAGTGCCCACATGGGGTGGTATTTGATTGGTCGTGGCTGAAATTCGACTACTCAGACAGCCATATTTGAGTTACTTTTATATGGTGGTTTGTTTGTAGTTCGATTCTGCGAGGTGTGGACAACATTCATAAGATCTTATGTATATGTATGTTACAGCATGGTCACCGCAGACGAAGCCTACAGACGACTTTCGACTGCTGCTCCACAACTTGTCTCACGGTTAGACGATTATCCTGTCTTGCCGTTCGACGAACCGGATGTGTATACGATCGCCTACCACATATTGTCCCAGTATAGTTTGAGTGGCACAACGACATTTACGCAGTCGGATATGCAATCACAAATTGGATGGACTGCTACCGCTGAGACCGCACGCCGCCGGTTTGAGATACTTGCAGCAGTCGGCTTCATTACGATCGACGACAGCGGTCGGGAGAGTCAGTATCGGCTCGCCGAACCAGTCGATCGGTGGACGGCTCTATCCGAATCCACAAAAACGGATCTTCCAGTTGCCGTTTCTCCTGGATCTGTTGTAACTGTTCAGTCTGGGTCCGATACGTCTGGACGCGAGGGATTGTGGTCGCTGCCCATGTCAAGACTCCCTGAGCCGACCCCCGAGCGGTTGGCTACGTATCAACACGAGTGGCAAGGGTGGACTCTCCCTTGTTTTATCATCATGGTGGTCTCGCTTAATTGGGGGACTGATATCGGGGTCCTACTGGCGGTACTCGCGTCGTTCGTTGGGTTAGTCTTGTATTCGCTCGCTAGTGCAACGTTTGTCGTCCGGCAGCTTCAGGGAGTACGTGGATGTGTTGGTATCTGAGCATACATATCCTATGACGAGGGGGTAAGCACACCGGAATCGACCATCCGGTTGTGCCAACGGGCAAAAACATAGACACTCCAGAGGAATTTCCCATGCTCGCGAGCTCCAGATCGATGGTCATCAAAAACTGCCAACACGTCTTTGTTATCGATGAGATCCGTGTTCATATCAGTGACAGTCTCACGAAACTCGTCAGCAAGTTCATTTTTGAACCATTCACCGATTGGCATATCGAAGCCCTGTTTGTCGCGTTGCAAGATTGAATCTGGCAGCCGGTCTTCGAAAGCATGTTTCAAAACACGCTTTTGTTCAGTCTGAGTGATCTTGTATTCACTCGGGAGCGAGAGTGCATACTCGACGACACTGGTATCGAGGAAAGGAACACGCACTTCAAGTGAGTTGTACATACTTGCAAGATCTGTTTTATGCAGAATCTGATTTGGAAGTCCAAATCGCGTGTCAACGGCCAGTATTCGAGACATATCGTCATGCCTGCTGAGAGGTAAGACTGACTTCTGTGTTTGATGTTCTGTAGCCATTCGTTTGTGCCCAGCATCCATGGGGTTCTCGACGTGAAGCGAATGGGTCGTATCTGCAGAAAGAATTCGGTTCCACTCAAAATGGCGGTTAATAATATCATCGTCATCTCCCCGGAGGAATTTCTGTGCTTTGCGGATGAGTTCACCACGGCGTCCAGATCGGGATGCTTCTAGTCGGTTAATTGCCGGAGAAATAAGATTATCTCGAAGCGTCTTGGGTAGGTGTCGGTAGTAGTTAGAGTAGTATTCCCCGCGATATTTGCTGTAGCCTGCGAAGAGTTCGTCTGCTCCGTCTCCTGAAAGTGTGACTTTGACATCCTTACTCGTTTCACGAGACACAATATATGTTGGGAGCAATGACTGATCTGCAAACGGTTCTCCAAGTCGATCTAACACAGTCGGGATGGCGTCTCGAACCTCATCTGGAGTGACTGTATATTCGGTGTGGTTGGTGCCGTGATACGAAACGACTTCACGAGCTGCCCACGACTCATCAAACAGTGATTGTTCGAAGCCGACAGTGAACGTTCGTACCGGCTCATCCATCAAATCGGCCATCGTTCCGACAACAATGCTTGAGTCGATTCCTCCACTCAAGAACGCACCTAACGGAACGTCACTCATCAATCGCTTTTCGATAGCGGTGTCGACTCGATCTCGGAGCTCAGTGGCTGCTTGCTCGAATGAAGGGTTTCGATCTACAATGTTTGGTGTATAGTACTGTTCGTGCGTACGACCGTTCTCGCCGATAACGACGAGTTCGCCGGGATTGAGTTTGCGTATATTCGTGAATATCGTCCGTGGAGCAGGAATCTGACCGAACGCAAAATACTCCGAGACTGCCTGTTGATCAAGGCCACCGTGGTCAATATTTGATTCAAGAATCGAAGGGAGTTCCGAGGCAAACCCGATCGTTTCACCATCATCGGCAAGGAAGAGTGGTTTGATTCCCATGCGATCACGAGCAAGCAGGAGTTGCTGTGCATCTGCATCCCACAGTGCGAATGCGAACATACCACGGAGTTGTTCGACAAACGAAGATCCGTATTCCTCGTATAGGTGGACGAGTACTTCAGTATCGGTATCAGTTGTGAAGGTGTGAGTGTGCGAGAGATCTTCTCGAAGTTGTTGGTGGTTGTAGATCTCACCGTTGAAGATGACGGCAATAGAACCGTCCTCGTTAAAAATCGGTTGTTGTCCTGTTTCAACACCGATAATACTGAGCCGACGATGGGCAAATCCGACTGGGCCATCTTGGTAGTAGCCGGATTCATCTGGCCCACGATGCTCAAGACAATCATTCATTTGTTCGAGAATGCTGAGGTTTGGAGAGGAAATACGCGAATAGATACCCGAGATGCCACACATTGACTTATTTGTAATTAGTGCGAGTCAGCACATAAATGTCGTCATTGGAGATATCCGAGATCCTCAAGCCGGAATTTTGAATCTTCGTTTATCGAGACGTGGTTCACTCAAGATATCCAAGTTCCTTCAGGTGATCTTCGATCATCTCTTTGTCTTCGATGCCCGTAACTTCACCCTGACGTCGACGTTCCATTTCGTCAAGATGGTTTTCAAGGGCCGTTGTCAACTTCTGGTATTGATCAGTAGCGTCAGTCGATTTCTCCTCACTGGGATTCTCGTCGGGATTTGTGTTCAGATCCAGCAATAGCTCTCCGTTGTCGTCGTGTCGCATGAGCTTCCAGTTTGTCGCATGACGAACACCTGCATGATTTCTGTTGAGGTCCGGTTCTACATCAACAAACACATGCTCACGTTCAAATGGGTCGTTGTCCGTAGGTAAGATACTATAGCCGTCCCAGTTTTCTGGTATCTGACTGCCAGCAGCATCAAGAATTGTCGGGGGGAGATCGACAAGAGCTACCTGTCTGTCAATTGTTTCCGAACTTAAATCTGGAGCGGCAATAGCACAGGGTACGTGGAGGACTTCTTCCCAGAACTGCTGTGGGTGGCCCCCGAGACCATGTTCACCATGCATTTCACCGTGGTCAGCAGTAAAGACGATTATCGTATTTTCCTTCTCAGTTTTGGAGAGTGACTGCAGGAGCCGTTTGATCTGATCGTCAAGGTACCGACATTCTGCGTTGTAGAGCTTCTGCTGGAGTTGCCATTCAGCATCACTCAATTCTTCTGGATGATGTGTCGCAGCACTAGCTAGCTTCTGAGACTTACGCCGTGGGACTGATTCGTTCAAATACTGTTGCTGATACTCCTCGGGTGCTTCATACGGGGCGTGTGCATCCATTGGGTGTACCCATCCGAACCAATCACTGTCTTGATTTTTTCTCCAATCAAGAAATTGATCGACAAGCGTTTCAGCTCTAGCAAATCGTGTTTCGTTTCCACGAACATTTACGAGCATATCATCCACAAGATGATAGGCTCGTAGGAGGGTATGATAGAGAAGGCCATCTTGATCAAGGCGCGTCCGAACTGCTTGCTTGAGACGCTTTTCAGAGGATGTCGCATTTCCATCCCACATCATCTCAATACCGCGGTCGTAGTTGTAATCACTACTTGCAAACCGATTGTCAGTGAAACCTGCTGTCGCGTAGCCGTCGTCTTGGAGAATTTCAGCTAGTGTGGGGCGTGGATCAGTTTCATCCGGAATACCAAATCCGTCTGCCCCTCCAGCATATCGACCACCAAGGAGAGATGGAAATGACCACGGTGTCCCAGGCCCGTTCGCATAGCAGCGTGTGTATTCGATAGAATCTGCTACAAATTCGTGTGTAAACGGCATCACTTCAGGATTGACGTGATCAGCCCGGAGGGCGTCGACAGTGATATAGAGAACGTTCATTACCTATCGCTGGTAAATCAACTCTAAAAAGAGTGCTTATTCGAGGTCAGTCAACAAGCCGAGGACTTTTTCATATTGTCTTGATAGTATCCAGTAGTGCCCACAAAGAATCTCCCGAAGCTCACGTATCTTATCACTGGATTACAGTTTGGTGGAGCCAATACAGGAATGGCACGATTGCTGAGTGAACTTGAGTCGGATGAGTTTGATATTACTGTCGTTGCTATTGCTAAGACGCCACCTGACGTAGTTTCAATGTTACCGGATCATGTTGATGTGTTGCATCTCCAGATAGAGGGTATATCCGGGATTCCAAAACTTCGGCATTTGATCGGACGACTGAGAGTGACAGATATTCTTGTTTGTTCGCTATTTCATGCGACAGCTATTGGAGTCCCGCTTGGACTCCTCTTCCGTGTCCCACAGATACTGGTCTGGCAACATANTACATCGTATCAAACTGCATTTCGGGCGCGGTCCTNTCAGTTTGCTTATGCTGCAGCAGATCGAGTACTTGCGGATTCGGAAGCCGTTCGCTCTATGCTAGTGGATTCTATCGGTGTTCCCGATGAGAAGGTCTCAACACTGCCAATTGCTGGCATCAATATGAGTCAGTTTCGAGCAATAACGGAAAAAAATCCCAACAAAGACAAAATAGTAGTTTCCACAGTAGGAAGATTAACCGAAGTAAAAGGATATGATAATTTAATTCAAACTGCGGAATTATTACCAGATAAGTTTCGATTTAATATAGCAGGTGATGGCGAAAGGTATGAGGAGCTTGTAAGTGGATCCCCAAATAATGTTCACTTCGCAGGTACTATTTCGAATGAGGATATCCCACAGTTTCTGAATAAGAGTGATATCTATTTTCAACCCTCCAAAAGAGAGGGACTCTGTATGACGGTAATCGAAGCGATGGCCTGTGAACTCCCGATCGTAGCTAGTAACGTCGGGGGTATCACTGAATCAGTCGTCAACGGCGAAACTGGATTCTTATGTGAACCGGGAGATATCTCGTGTTATGTACACAAGATTGATAAATTAGCGAGTGAGCCATCACTCCGTGACGAGATGGGTTCGGCCGGGCGTGAACGCGTGATTGCACACTACTCACAACGTGAATTAGCCGATCAGTTCCGAAACGCAGTCGAAGAAGTCAAATAAATAGATATCAGATACGTGTTTAGCATAATGATCATACCAACGCTGCTTTTTTTGTGTTTACTGGTCGCTGTACTCGCTTTCTATTTGAACCGGTTTGACGTTCCGCGATCCGTTTGGAAAGTCGCGTTCTTTTCGTTTGCACTTCGGGCAGGATACGTATTCGTTGATTCTGTAGTCGGTATCTATTCCGGTGGCGGCGATGAGTCTGGGTATGATATAACGATCTGGTTTGTCGCCCAACAGTGGCGGTCTGGTGTGCTACTAGCTCCATTTAATTACGCAATGAGTCCAGGTAACGATGGAGGATATATGCTCTTATACTCAACGCTATTTTCACCAGCATACACCGTTTTTGGACATATTTCGGAACTCGGTCGGCTGCAGATGGCACTTTTCGGCACGTTCGTCGTCGTTAACATCTACTTGATTACAGAGTATATTTACGATCACCGAGCAGGACTCATTGCTGGACTCATTACGGCAATTTTTCCCTATTGGATTATTTTGAGCGCAATCCTATATCGAGATATGTTGGTCATTTTCTTTTTTACACTAATGGCCTACTATTTCGTTCGTTGGCAGCATGAGGAATTCCAACCCATAGTTTTCGTTTTGCTCGTAGGTTCGGCCCTCCTTGGATTATCGCTTAGAATGGTCAATATCGCTGCTCTCGGTACAATTCTAGTAATTACGGTCTTCATCTCGTTGGACCGAGTATCTACAAAAGGGATCGGCGCGGCTACAGCTGGGTTGGGCGCGGCGATTACTGCGTACGTTGTTATCGGTCAGGAATTGCTCTTGAGCGAGTTGGCAAACCGTCGAGCGTGGCTGGCTCGAGAGGCCCCCGGTGCATATCTGGGGGATCTCATCTACCAGTCGTATGCGGAATTGCTTGCCTTCCTACCGATCGGAGCGGTGTATTTCTTCTTGACACCCTTCCCATGGCATCTCATCGATCTGATGGCCATGATTGCGATCGCCCAGAATCTCTTTTTATGGTATCCAATCGTCATATTATCTGTTATTGGATTCCGTGACTCATTACACGTTCCAGATGGGCCAAAGATGATAATTCCACTTATCGGATTTAGTATGGCCGGGATTTTCGCATATGGATTGGTCGAAGGAAACATCGGCCCAGCAATGCGGCATCGGTCGCAGTTCCAGTTTGTCTTTTTCGTACTGGCTGGGATCGCCCTGTCGAAGCGAGTTCGGATTAGATGGCCATCGCTCAGCGTTCACAATAGTAGGTCGTCTTCGCTGACAGAGTAAACAAAAGATTATGATTTATATTCGAGATCGCGTAATCGTTCGTCGACAACTGTTTGTTTGATAGTCTCTGCTCCGTTAGTCTCATTACATGAATTTTGCGTCGCGAACCGTTCTCGTGGGTCAACCACGGCACTTGAACGACCGGATCGTCGTACACTCCACGCGGATGTCCGTATTCTCGAATCAGGATCGGTGACGCACGCTTGCCGACGTAGTTCCCGTGGTCAGCAGTAACGACGGTCTTGCCGGAGAGTCCATCGAGAATTTCCGCGACGTATTCAAGCACATATTCGAGGTTGTCGATAGAGATAGACCATAGTTTATCGCGCGAAAGATCAAGATCGCCATGGAACATCTGGTTCCAGACGTTATCCGCAGAGGAGCCATCTCCGTCACTGTCAATCTGTCGGAGATGTTCCTTGTCAACGGTGGTGCCAGCCGGGACGAACGGGTAGTGCGGCTGCATATAGTGAGCGACAAGTCGCTTATGAGGGTATCGTTCGGCAGCTTCGGTCATAGTCTCAGCCCGGACAGTTCCCGTTTCATCATCCCAACCTTCGTTGAACCAGACGTTGATTGTCTCATGGAGAGTAATATCTTATCTGTCCCGGTTACATTCAATGGGGGTTAGAGGTGACATAGACAGTATCGCTGAGATATTGTCCATCGGCTTGGAGCCACTCAACTGTCGACGAATCTTCCGAGATCCATGATGAGAGAAATCCATCATGCTGGCTTGTCGATTCGAATATATTATATCGGCAGATCCCAAGACAGATACGGATAACGAAAGCTATTCCATTATTCGTTCGAATTTGAGAATAATGCAAATCGCTTTTATCCATCCGCGTTTTCCCTCTGCGGAAGGAACCGGTGCGACACATTCTGCAACACAGATTGTTACAGGACTCGCTGATGCAGGCCACGATATTACGGTATACTGTCTGGAGGAACCTGATAAAGGAGCAGAAATAAGTGGGTTAAAACTCCGCCATCTGAGCGGACATAGTAAACATCCCCATACTGATACACGACTCAATAGAGAGATCCTCGCTCATCTCGACAAGTTGCGAGAGTTCGATATCGTGCATAGTTATTTGATGTCTCTTATTCCCTCAATCGCTCGTGTCGGAGAGGATCCAGCTGTAAAAACTGTTGTGACGCTAAACGCCTATGGTGGGACGTGTGCAAAGAACGATCTCTTGTATATGAACGAAGAGCAGTGCCAGAGTAAGTCGACACGCAAGTGTCTCAACTGTATCGCTCAAAGCGGATTCGAGAA